>MDTB01054486.1_pt1 | contig 292556 bp, 305 predicted proteins | sample 811161 | NCBI WGS metagenome assembly MDTB01 (sample SAMN05326650, study PRJNA326480) | marine metagenome | isolation source: seawater | place: Mediterranean Sea | collected 2009
TCATATCTTTAAACACATATTGTATATTTAAATTAATATTTCTTTATAGACTAAAGATAGGTTCTTTAAAATGAAATCATAAATCTTAATATACTCTTCCTAACAAATTAGTCTTTTACATCAATCTTACATATTCATATATGGACTCATTCAGGATATCAAATGCTTGCGTAAATGTAGTGTCTTTATTTGCTTTTTCAAATAAAGACTGATTTTCAAATATTTTAAAATGCGAAAACTTCTCTTTAGATTTTTTTATAGTTTCATTAGCAACTTTACTTCTTAATGCTCCTTCATACTGAAAAGGTTTGGTAACAATTGCATGATTAATAGAATTATATTTTGAGCAAATATCACCTATATGAAATAATACTTTAGACCCACACAGTCCTCCAAGACCTGCTACTATAAAGACTTTATCAATTTTGTTAAAATATTTTTGTATATCTCTACTATTAATATTAAATACTTCTTCGATATTTAAATTATTTTTAATATCCAGAAGTATTTTATTTTCAATAATAGTATCTTTATAAGTATTTTCATCAGTTTGAATGAGTAAAAAAATAGAGTTATCAACTTTTTTTTCTTTTAAGAAGGAAACTATATTATTACCTGCTCCACCTAATCCTATTATAAGATTTTGCATATAATTTATTATATAAAAAAATCTAGATATGTCCTTATATTTATTGTTGTGCTTTTACTGTCTAAGATTTTCTATCTAAACACCTAGATATTTTCACCTAAAACTGTCTAACAAATTATCTACCAATTAAGTAAATGATAGTTCATCAGTTTTAGGGGTGGGTATATTTTTCGTAGGGACGGTTTTACATTTATAGATTTTTTTTTACTTTGTAGTTTTTGGGGAGAGTGCGTGTTTCAAACACTTATATAAACCACGCACCGAAATAGGATTTTCTCAATCCTCAAACATAGAGAAAACTAACATTTCATTTTCTACAAAATGAGGGGGTTAAAAACATCTGTTTATTCACCCAGTAATTTCTGGGATCCGATATACCTATTTTCAGGGATTTTTTAGAAAGAATTTAGGAAGGGTTTTTTCACCCTCTTCCAATATTATTAATATTGTATAGTTTTTATTATTCTTATAAAATTCTAATATGTCTAAAATTCATGTTTTCATATTAAGCATATGTTTATTATTTTCAAAAACTTCTTATGCTAAATGGACTTTTGTTATTGAAAGCACTGCTGGTTCAAAAGTATATGTAGAATTTGATAGTATTAAAACAAATGAAAGATATGTTTATTTTTGGCAGATTATAAATAACTCAAAAAGAAATAAATTTGGCGATCTCTCTTCAAAAGTTTTTTATGAACTTGATTGCAAATCATTAGGTATGAGAGGTTTAAAATTTAATTATTATAAAAAGAAAAGTGCAAAAGGTAATCCTTCTTTTTCTTCTTCAGAACCAGACAAGAATTGGTTTTATGGAAATGCTAACTCTGCTCAAGAAGTAGTTGCTAATAAAGTTTGTAACTATTCTGCAGAAAAGTATTTCTCCAACTAACGGAAGTAAGTAGTAAACTGAAGATGATGAGTAAGTGTTTCATAGGTTAATGTTCAATTTTTTCTATTAGTTTATCGTCTTTCCATATTTCGGTTTTTGTTAATTGACCATTCTCAGAATACCATAACCATTCACCATCTCTTTCCCCGTCTTTGTATATTTCTATTTCTTCTAACTGACCATTCTTATAATACCAAACCCATTCACCTTCTTGTTTACCGTCTTTTCTATATGTTCTAAACTTTAACTGACCATTATCATAGTACTTTACAGACTCACCCTCCTCTTTATAACCCTTCATATAATGTTTAAACCGTAACTGACCATTCTCATAATACCCTAAACCCTCACCATCCTCATTATCATTTTTATAACTTACTTTCCAATTTAACTGACCATTGTAATAGTATTCTGACCATTCACCATGTTTCATGCCATCTTTATAACTTTCCTTAGAATGCAAATTACCATTCTCAGAATACCATAACCATTCACCATGTCTTATACCTTCTTTATAAGATTCTATCTTTGTTACTTTACCGTGGTCTGTACTTATCCATTGACCATCCATTTTTCCATTTTTAAATTTTCCTTTGTGAACAGATTTATTTAACCCCTCAGAAGAAAAATCATAAACCCAATCACCATCTCTTTTATTATCTTTAAAATTACCTTTTCTCGTTAACTGACCATTTCTTGCATACTCAAATGCTGCTCCATCTCTTTTATTATCTTTATAATTTAATTTCCATTCTAACTGTTCATTCTCATAATAAGATAACCATACACCTTCTCTTTTTCCCTTTATTATTTTTCCTTGTAATGAACCAATTACTTTTCCAGAAAATAGAACATCAGAAACCTTTTTGTAATACAATCCTTCTCTCCTTTCGAGGTCTGTATAGTCAACATTTTCTTGAGTACAACTTAATAATATAAATAAACTGAATATGATGAGTAAGTGTTTCATAGGTTAATATATTCATTCTTATTAATCATAAGTTTCAATGGTACATAATGGAATTGGACGAGGATATTTAGGTTGAGAAGAGTTTTTAAATCTTTCATCTATAATCTCTTGCCAATCTTTTCCTTTAATAACAGTTTTTTCATTACCAGAATTATCATATATTTTCCAATCTCCACTTTTTTTTCCATTTTCATAGAACCCTTTAGCACCTAACTTGCCTTCAGTGTAGAAAAAGACATCACCATTTAATTTACCATTTTTATAAGTACACTGTGTATATAAGGCACCATCTTCATTATATTTAAATACATCTCCATGTAACTTATCATCTTTCATATTTCCTTTAATATCAATTTTTTCATTACTCCAATAAACAATAAATTCTCCATTCTCTTTTCCATCTTGAAAAGTTTTTTTTTGAAATACATCTCCTTTGCGATAAATAAAATACTCACCATCTCTTTTACCGTCTTTGTAATTACTTTTAGAAAACAATTCATTACTATCATCAGCAAATAATTTTCCTATATCATCTTCATCTATTTCCGTTATGTGCCTCTTAGTGTGATAGTTTAACCATACTCCATCTTTTAAACCATCTATATAAGATCCCTCTAGATCTATCTCTCCATATTTACCATAGTAAATCCAATCACCATTTTTTTTATTATTTCTCATATAACCCATTTCTTTTGGTTTACCCTTAAAAAAATTATTATTCGGAGATTCATTATCTGGGTAAAATACAAAATAATTAAATTTTTTTATAATTTTTCCATCATTATAAACATAGACCTGCTTTAATTTTCCTGTTTCATCATAACTCAAGTGTTCTCCATGCATTTTATCTTTCTTTATAGTAAAACTTTCTTTCAAAATACCATTTTTCCAATACTCTTTCCATTTACCTTTTATTTTACCTTTACTTATTTTTCCTTTTCTTATGCCAGTTACTTTTCCAGTAAAAGGTTTGTCAGTAAACTTCTCATAATACAATCCAAATTTGATTACTAATTTATCTCCATCAATAGTTTTACTCCAACTAACGGAAGTAAGTAATAAACTGAATATGATGAGTAAGTGTTTCATAGGTTAATGTTTAATAGTTTCTATTAGTTTATCGTTTTTATATATTTCAGTTTTTTTTAATTTACCGTTCTTATCATAATTTAACCACTTACCCTCTTTTTCATTATTTTTGTAATTACCTATATTGCTTATTGGACCTATATTGCTTATTACACCATTATTGATTGTTATACCGATTTTGTGATATTCGATAAACTTTCCTTCCCACTTACCTTCTTTATAATTAACTTTTATTTGCAAATGACCATTGTCATAATACCTTAATTTTTCACCATCTTGTTTACCGTCTTTGTAATTATTTTTCATTTGTAACTGACCATTATCATAATACCATAACCATTCACCAACCCTTTTACCTTCTTTAATTTTACCTTTTATTTTTCCAATTAATTTTCCAGTAAATGGTTCATTTGTGAACTTCTCATAATACAGTCCATCTCTATAAACTAAATCTTTGTCATCAATATCTTTGCTCCAACTGACTGAAGTAAGTAATAAACTGAATATGATGAGTATGTGTTTCATACTCCCAGTATATAAAAAACTTTTCTGCTGTCCTTATATTTCGTGCCGATTTTTTAGGGTAAAAAAGGGTAAAAAAAAAGTTTTTAGTTTTTTAATTTTTTAGAAACTCTGTAAGTCAAGGTGACTGTGGATTTGTGGTGGCGGTGGCAAGATTTGAACTTGCGACCTTGGGATTATGATTCCCCTGCTCTAACCAACTGAGCTACACCGCCAAGAAATATAAGCTAAGGCTAATTAAAACTAAAAGCAAATATTATTGTATCCAGCCACCCCCTAAAAGCTGGCCGTTTTGCTTATAAATTACACAACCTTGGCCCTTAGCTACTGCGTTAGTATCTTCATTTAATTTTACTATTGCATTTTTCTCATTTAGTAATTCTACATCTCCTTCTACAGGAATATGTCTAGCTCTTACTTTCACTAAAACTTTTTTTAGAGTAGATCTTTTTACAATATTTCCTTCTCCTAACCAGTTAAAATCAGTAATGTTAAAAGATGTTGAATTTAATTTTAATTTATCACCTACTATAATTTTATTTGATTCTTTTAATATTTTTAATACATATAAAGGATACCCTAAAGCTATATTTAAATACTTTCTTTGGCCTACTGTATAGTTTTCAATTCCATTGTGTCTACCTAAAACATTTCCTTTATCATCCTCAATATTACCTATCTTACCAAAACCACTATATTTTTTTAAAAAATTTCTATAGTTACCATCAGGAATAAAACAAATATCTTGACTTTCTGGTTTATGGGCAACTGGAATTTGATATTTTTTAGCTAGCTGCCTGGTTTGATCTTTATTTATTTCTCCTAAAGGAAACTTTAAATATGAAATATCCTTTTTTTTTGTTTGAAACATAAAATAACTTTGATCTTTATTAATATCATCGGCTATAAATAAGCCTATTTTACTACCTAAAGATTTAGCTTTTATATAATGTCCTGTAGCTAAATAATGAGCTCCATAAGATTTAGCTGTAATAAGTAACTCTGAGAATTTTATGTATTGATTACATTGTACACATGGAATAGGAGTTTCTCCACTTTGATATGAATCTACAAAGTTTTTTATAACTAAATCATTAAATTTTTTTTCATAGTCTAATACATAATGAGGTATATTGATTTTTCTAGCCACTTTTTTCGCATCATAAATATCTTGACCAGCGCAACAAGATTTCTTGTTAATATTAGGTGTATTACTTTTATATAACTGTAAAGTAATTCCTATAACTTCATATCCTTGATCTTTCAGAATACATGCAACTACTGAACTATCTACTCCTCCAGACATTGCTACAACTACTCTTTTATTTTTTTTCATTTTAATCATTTATTAATTGTTGAAATAACTCTTCCCCATACTCCATACCCCACTCTGGCACAAAATGGCCAGCATTATTTATTATATGAGTTTGATTATCTGTAGATATTATTTTAGACAATGATTTCATCTTGTCTACAGTTACTAGAGGATCCCTTCCCCCTCCTATTACAAAAACCTTATCTAAGTTATTTTCTTCCCACCATGCTAATGCTTTAGTACAAATGTCATAACCATTATAACTAGAGTCGACAGGAAAAATTCCTGGAAGCATTTTAAGAGATAACTTATCCTCTTTTCCAATATAAGGAGCTTCATAAGAGTTACACTCAGGCAAATTTAAAACTCTATTAGTTCGTGCCATCAGGGCTCTAATATTTAAATCATCTGTTTCTGTATTACTCTTTATCCAGTTTTTATATGAATCGCTTAAGTTGCTTAAGCTATTACCTAGATAAGAGTTGAATACAACAGCAGCTTTGTATAGCTTAACATCCTCCATTGGTAATGTAAGGCCTAAAGTACCTCCCCATTCATGAAGAAATAGAGTTATGTTATTTAAATTAAGTTTATTTATAAAGTTAAGAATAACTGTTCTGTATATGTTAAAAGAGAAGAAATTAGTATTTATAGGTTTATCTGATCTACCAAAGCCAGGTAAATCAATTGCTATAACCCTATAATCATATTTTAAACCAAATGGTATCAAGTGTCTCCATAAAAAACTCCAAGTAGGGTGCCCGTGTATGAAAAGTAAAGTTCCACTTTTTCCATTTTTATTTTCATCAATATAAGCTAATTTAAAATTTTTATATTCTTCTGATAATCCCAAATTTCCTTTCAAATAATTTACTTTATAGTCAAATTTTTCAACTTTCTTAAAAAGATCTTCTGATGATTCTAAATAAAATTTATTCATTTTTTTGGTAAAATAATTTCAAGTCCATCTAGGCTTTTAGTTAATTTTATCTGACAACCTAGTCTAGAATTATTTTTTAAATTTGGTATTATTCCTAACATTTCTTTCTCCTCTATTTTAGCAGGATAAATTTTATTAATCCACTTCTTAGATATTAATATATGACAGGTAGAACACGCTAAAGAACCTTGGCAAGATCCTTCAATATCAATATTTTTTTTTCTTGCTACTTCTAAAATGGTTAACCCTTCTGGAACTGAATAAACTTTTCTATTGTTGTCTTGATAAAAAACTATAGTTAACATCTGATCTTCCTAACTATATTTATTATTTCTCTAATTGCTATATTAATATCATTTTTGGTAGTAAACCTTCCTACTCCTATCCTTACAGCAGATTTTATAATACTATCTTCTAACCCCATTCCTTCAAGGACGTATGAAGGTTCTAGGTCTCTGCTAGAACAAGCAGAGCCTGATGAAATCACCGTATATTTTAAATTTGAAATTAAGGTTTGAGAATTCACCCCTTTAATAGAAATATTTAAATTTGCTGGTAACCTTGATTTTAGACTTCCATTAACTTTAACATCTGGGAAATATTCTTTTATTTTACTTAAAAATAAGTTCCTTAAAGTTTTGGTTTTATCAAACTCCTTCTTAAAGTTCTTCCTAGAAATTTTAGCGGCCTCTCCAAACCCTATACATAATGGAACTGGAAGTGTACCAGATCTTAAGTTCATTTCCTGTCCTCCTCCGTCAATTAATGAGTTTAGTCTTATTCTAGGTTTTCCCCTCACATAAAGCGCTCCTATTCCTTTAGGACCGTAAAACTTATGTGAGGAGATGCTCATTAAATCAATATTCATTTTTTTTACGTTTATATTTATTTTTCCTACTGCTTGAGCTGCATCCGTGTGAAGTAAGATATTATTTTTCTTACATATATTTCCTATTTCTTCTATCGGCTGAATTACTCCAGTTTCATTATTAGCCATCATAACAGATACCATTACTGTTTTTTTGCTAATAGCTTTTTTTAAATCTAATAAATTAATTAAACCATCCTTCTTTACCTTTAAAATAGTAACCTTAGCTCCCTCAAGCTCTATTTTTCTTAAAGCTTCTAGTACACATTTATGTTCAGTATTAAAAGAAATAAAATGATTTTTACCTCTTCTTATTTTTAACATCATTCCTTTTATTGCAAGATTATTTGATTCGGTAGCTCCAGAAGTAAAAATAACTTCTTCTTTATTTGCTCCTATAAGATTTGCTATTTCTTCTCTAGATTTCTCTATATCTTCTATTACACCTAAACTATGTCTAGTTTTTTGAGAATGAGGGTTAATATACTTTATAGAAAAGTATGGGAGCATTTTATTTAATACTCTTTTATCAACTTGTGTTGTAGAATTATTATCTAAATAAATCATAATTTATTATTTAAAAATCTTTGTTTAATTTTTTTTACCACTTTAGCAAAATTTTCAGCCTGATTAAAATTATTATAAGGGCCCAGGCTTACTCTGATACATGAGTTTAAAATTTCTTTAGAGGCGCCCATCGCTTTTAAAGTTCTACTAGGTTCAATTTTACCAGACGAGCAAGCTGACCCAGTACTAACTTCGAATCCTTCTATGTCTAAAGCTATTAAGAAGTCACTGGAGCTAATTCCTGGTATGCAAAACATGAATGTATTAGGTAGCCTTTTACTTTCTTTACCAATTAAGATTACTTCATTGTTTTCGGATTTTAGCTGTAATTCAAAATAATCTCTCAACTTTATAATGCTATTCATATTCTTATTATTTATAGATTTTGCTGCTGCACCAAAACCTGCAATTGCAGTAAAGGACTCCGTCCCTGCTCTAATATTATCTTCTTGACTTCCTCCTTTTAAAAGTGCTTTTAAAATTTTTTTATTGTTTACGACTAATGCGCCTGCACCTTTTGGACCTCCTAATTTATGAGAGGATAGTGTTAAAAAGTCACAACCAATTTTTTTAAAATTTACTGGCATCCTTCCTACAGCTTGAACAGCATCAGTATGAAATAAAATATTATTTTTTTTTGCTATCTGGCTAATTTTATGAAAAGGTTGAATTATACCTGTTTCATTATTAGCTAACATTATAGAAATTAAGACATTTTTATTTTTCTTTAATTTAATTACTTTTTTGTTCAAATCATCCAAGTCTACATATCCTTTAGGTGTTACTTTAATTTCAATAATATTATTATTATTAATTATAGACTCATGTTCTATTTTTGAAGCAATGATCTTTGTGAAACTATTTACTATTATATTATTGGCTTCTGTTGCTCCTGAAGTAAATATAATGTTTTCACTTTTTACATTTAGTAAGTTAGCTATTTCGTCTCTAGAATTTTCTATAATTGTCTTTGCTTGTCTTCCAGCAAAGTGAACTGAAGATGGGTTTCCAGAAATATTTAACGTAGAGACAATATATTCTTTTACTTCTTTGAGTAACGGTGCAGAAGCATTATAATCAAGATAACATCGCATACTATTTTTTATTTAATAAATTTTCTATTTTTTTCAACTTTTTCTCAATATTTTCAATTTTTTTTATATTTTTTTTATAGACTTCATTTTTCTCTATATCAAAATCTATAGGAGTACCATATGCAGCGAATGATTTTTGATTTTTTTTTAGTGATTTTATAACTTCTTTAGCTGGGACTCCCATTACTGAAGAATTTGCATTTACATCTTTTGTTACAACCGCATTAGCTCCTATTCTTGATCCTTTTTTAATAATTATTGGACCAAGAATTTGAGCTCCAGATCCAATAATAACTTCATCTTCAATAGTTGGATGTCTTTTAAGTTTTCTTTGAATATTACTGTTTATACTAGGAGAAATCCCTCCAAGAGTAACAGAATGATAAATTGTAACATTATTTCCTATATCAGAAGTTTCTCCTATAACTACACCCATTCCATGGTCTATAAATAAGTTTTTCCCAATCTTTGCTGCTGGATGAATTTCTATTCCAGTAATAATTCTTGCCAAATAGGCGAAGATTTTTGCTATAAACTTTAATTTAAAACTCCATAAACAATTTGCTATTCTATAAATACTAACAGCATGAAAACCAGGATATAAAAAAAAAATTTCTAGCAGATTGTTAGCAGCAGGATCTCTGCTTTTAATACTTTTTAATAGATTTTTCATAATAATTATAATAAGAAATTAATAAGTTTAGTAAAATACAAAAATATAGTATAAAATAGCATAATTTTAAAATAAAAATATTTCTTAATATGCATGAAGTTACAATACCAGGACCAGAAGGAAGAATAGAAGCTAGATACAACGAAGGAAATGGAGGCTCTCCACCTCTAGCTATTTTATTACATCCTCATCCTAAGTTTGGTGGAAATATGAATAATAAAGTCATTTATAATTGTTTTAAAACAATGTCTGGCCTTGGTTTTTCAGTACTTAGATTTAATTACAGAGGAGTTGGAAATAGTGAAGGAATTTATTCAGGAGACGAAGGAATAGGAGAAATGACTGACTCAGCCTGTGCTTTGGATTGGTTATTATTTAATAATACCGCAAGTACAAAAGTATGGGTAGTTGGCTTCTCTTTTGGTGCATTTATTAGCTTAAATTTATTAATGAGAAGGCCAGAAATTCATTCATTCATTGCAATATCTCCTCCAGCAGACAAATATGATTTTAGTTTTCTTGCACCTTGTCCAGTTTCTGGGCTAATAATACAAGGCGATAATGATAATATTGTAAACGAAACTGATGTTGCTCTATTCGCAAACAAACTTGATAGTCAAAAAGCTATTACTGTAAAATATAAAAAAATTAAGAATGCTGATCACTTCTTTACTGATAAGTTAAACTTGCTAGGTGATGAAATAAAAAAATATATAAAAAACAATTGAACCTGAAACTACTTATTAAAAGTATGAAGAACTCCACCACTTATAGGAGATTTAACACCGGTAGTTTTTGGGTATGTTATATTTAGACCTAGATAACTTCTTACAGCTAAATAACCAAAAGCCTGGGCCTCTAAACTATCACCATCCCATCCTACATCTTCTGCAGTTAATACTATACTCTTAAACTTTTTATTTATATGTTTCTTTAATGTTAAATTTTTTCTTCCACCTCCAACTAAAATAATCGTTTTGGGGTTTGACTCTTTAAGTTTTTTATATACTAAATCTGCTATAGTATTAATAATAGTAATAAGTGCATCTTCAATTTTTAAATTTCTTGTTTCATAAATGCATAATTCATCTAACTCTTTTCTGTCATATGAACTTTCCTTAGATAATTTACTTATTCTTATAAGTATTTTTTTGCTAATATTTTTATCAACTTTTCCATATTTCGCAATATCTCCATCTCTGTCATACTCTGTTTTTAATTTTTTATAAACTAACGCATCTAAAGGTCCATTTCCAGGACCTACATCATAACCTTGAAAAGAGTTTTCTCTTTTTATTATTGTAGCATTACATACTCCTCCGATGTTAAGAATAGCTAATGGGAAGGTATCAATAAAATTTTTTGATATTTTAGCATGAAAAATCGGAACCAAAGGAGCTCCCTCACCTCCATTATTTATATCATTTAGTCTAAAGTCTGAGATAAAGTTTGTTTTAAACCTTTTCATTAATCCTTCTACTGAAATATATTGCCAAGTCCACCCTTCCTTAGGCCTATGGAAAAATGTTTGTCCATGAACTCCTATAAGATCTATTTTATTTGCATTAAAGCCTGTTTTTTTAAGCAACCTTTCAATAGCAATTTTATGTTTATTATTAATAACTTTGGTAAGATCTTTAAAGCTTTTTAAAATTGAACCCATAAAAAATTTTCTTTCACTCTTTGAATATGGAACATAAACAGAGTCTAAAAATTTTATATGATAATGTCCATCCGTTTCTATTAAAGCTGCGTCTACTCCATCAAATGAGGTGCCACTCATTGTTCCAATAGAAAGAAAAGCTTTTTTTTTAGTTATCAAATATTATTCTTTATGTGAATGAATGATGGCCTCTACCTCTTCATTACTAAGGCCAGTCTCTTTAATTATATCAAGGTAATCTTTTCCTTGTCTTGCCATTTCTATAGCTTTGGACATGGACTGTTCTCCTTGAATGTTATCTGCTAATCTAGAAGCATTTTGATCTAACCTTTTTAAGTACTCTAGCACAAACTCAGTTCTCTTTGTGTTTTCTGCTACCTCAATAAGCACCGCTTCAATTTCTTTAGTATTATTTTCAAAGTTATCTTTTAAATCACTTATTTTTTTATTAATGTCCTGTTTGTGTTCAAGGTCTTTCCAAATTTTATATAATAAAATAAAGATTATTAGAGCCAGAAAAAGATATAGGCTATTTTCAAATAAAAATTCCATATACTTATTTAGTATAAAAAAATAATTAATAATGTATAACTATTTTTTTTTTATTTTGTATGAAATGTATTCTGGGAAATCTTTAATTAGATTTAATTTATATTCATTTTTTATAGAGAGTCTTTCTATTTTTTTTACTACTGTGGTTATATCAGACTTAGATAGATCTTTATTGTTCAGACCTGACTCAATATCTTTTAAAGATATATTTAAGTTGTGGGTTTCATCCAACACCTCTTTAAAAGAAAGCATAAAGGATTTATCAAGCTTGTCTAAGGCAAAATTAATCTGTTCAAGCATTTTTTTATTTCATGTCTTTATAAGCTTGAAGTAAAGCATCTGCAACTTTTTCTAAATCAACTGGATAATCTCCTCTTGATAAAGCATTTTTTATAGCACTAACCTTTTCAAGGTCTACAGTAGGACTTTTAGATAGGTTAGAAGTTCCTAATTCTTGACTTATTTTTACATTATCAATATTAGATTTATTTTCTTTTTTTACAGCAACCTTATTATCTTCAGATGATTTATTTACCTTACTTTCATCTACACTTCTTTTGCTTTGTGTATTTCCCGAAGTTATATTGTTTACTTTGTCTATCATTTTATAGTCTCCATAATTATGTTAACGACACCATTATTAAAATATTTAGCGAAATATTGTAATTTTTTTATTATTTTTCACCCAGCCTCTTATTACTTTTCCACTATTTTGATTTTTTACTTCTAAATAGTCTCCAGTCATACCAGAAGTAACCGCCACACCATCCACTAATATCAACAAATTACCCTTTTTGTGCTCTATTTTTACTTTTTGTCCTTCTTTTATATCCCAATTTATTTTTAGATGCCTGTCCCTAATAATTTGGCCTTCTTTAAGAGATATTTTTAATTTTCTTCCTACAAGATTAGAAATATTTTTAAAGGTAGTATTACTGCCAACTTGGGAAAAATATTCAATTTTTAAGTCTTCCTTTTTTAAAATATAATCTCTTTTAAGTCCTTTATTACTTACGATTGCTAATATTTTTTTTTTCATTGATGCACTTTTTTTCTTTTTTATCTTAAATTTTGAATAGATATTTGTTCTCAAATTGTATGTCCATGGCTTATTTCCTAAACATTCAATTTCAAGAGTTTTATAAGACTCATATCTTTTTTTAATAGCTACTTTTCCATCACAAGAAGGTATTTTAATTTTTTTGTTAATACTATAATCAGAGTTTGGTTGATGTATTTTTAAATATTTGTCAACTTTTTGTAATATATCATGACTATTTAATTCAGCATATAAATTAAAATTCTTGAAAAATAAAAATATAGTTATAATTATAAAGTTTTTCATTTATCTTCCAAAAAAATAAATTTGTTGTTCGTTAGAGTTCTTGCTTGAAACTGAATGGGTTTTATTCTTTTTATAAACTAAATCTTTAATTTCATTTACTGATGGTAAATATAGTTTTTTTCTAGCGTACAAAAAATTGGGATTAGATCTAACGAAGGAATTTTTGTTCTTTTGCAAAATTGCAGCTTGAACAAAAGTAAAGTTTAATCCTTTATTCCCGTAATATTTATACATGATTTTTGATAAAGTTTCATTTTGTTTTACTACATGATAAGTAGAAAAATTTTCATTATTAAAGGTTTTTTCTCTATTATTACTATCACTTTTGGAAGTAGCATATTCTAATACGACGAATGGTTCTGAGTTTATAAAAAAACTATAAAAAAATAACTTTAAAATTATTAAGACTGTATAAATATTAAATTTCATATTTTACTCCAAAAACCTAGTACTTTTTCCTGATAGTTGATTAAGTTTTATATTTGAATTAAGAGGGGTTAGTATAGCACTATTAGCTGTTAAGCTATTGACTGACAATATGGTCCAATTAGAATTATCGGAAACATTTTCTAAAACTGCAAGCTGGTTTTTTCTTATACCATTTTTTATTCCCAGAGGAACTACCAATTTATTGTTTATAAAATTTAAATTAGCGACTAAAGGCTGGCAAAATAAATTTCTTTTAATTATTTTAGCTATATCATGCCCTATATTATTGACTTCGGATAATATATATTCATTATCATTCTTTGTAAAAAGCTCCACAAAATCAAAATTACTATCTATGTTTAAGGGAATTAAATAAGTTTCATTAATATTCTCTACTAAAGAATTAGTGATACCACTAAATATATCAACAGAAATATTAATTTTAAGTACATCCGTATCTAAAAGAAAACTTGCTTTCTCATTTATTGGTATATTTTTATTTTTAGCAAGATAAGTTATAGGATAAAACTTACTTTTACTTACCTTGATATTTGGAATGTAAATAAAATCTCCATAAGAAACATCTTGGTTTCCATTCACTAAAGTTTTATAGTCATATGCTAAATCAAAGTTAGATTTATTAAAATCATAAAATTTAGATTTATAATCCTCATAATTTATATTACTTTCACTACTTAAATTAGAACTTATTACTCTTAAAAGAATATTACCATAATTATCATGAGAGGCTGATAAATTAGTATTTAAAGAAAATGAACCTCTAAATTCTTTTATGGTTATATTTTTTTTGCCGTTACATACTTCAGCCTTAGTAGATAAATCTCCTATTATCGCTTCTATTTCAACTATATAAATATCTGAGTCTATATATGATTTAAGTATTCTATAATCTAAAATTTTACTCTTTGGTCTTACAGTAAAGTGTTCTTCTATTGAAGTATCATTATTAACAGAGCTAATTCCGTCAATCTGAGCTCCACCTTGAATTGCTGCATAATACAGAGCATCATCTAATGCTCTTCTTCTTGCTTCATTCTCATCAATATTATTTATATAAACTTGCCCTTTAGAAGTTATTCTCTGTATTTTATTACCTTTAACCTTCTTATTATTTCCTTCATAATTATTACTATTTTTTACTCTCTCTTCATCTCTAAATGCTTCGGAAATCATTCCTGATGCCGCTATTCCAAAAATCAATTTTTGTAAGCCAAGAGAAGATATTTTTTCTGCTGTTTCTTTGATAATATGAAAAGGAAACATGCCTGGTGTTTTTTCTATTGCTTTTTTAAAACCAGAAATATCAGCATAGGTTTTAGAAAGTAATAAAAAAAATAGCATTACAGAAATAATCATCCTTATCATCTTTTTTCCTTTATAATCTAACATTATGTTTTAATAGTTCTAGCCTCTCTTAACAAAAGCAACATAATTTCTCTATCAACCTCTAAAACTGTTTCGTAAGTGTCATCACCAGTAGGATTAATTCTTACTGTTCTTGCTCCTCTAATTGTTCCTTGAACCATTGCTCTGAATGTGTCGTTTTGTGTTACTAAATCAATAACAGTTGTACTAGAGTCTACTTTTAGACCATGAATTTGTTCAGCTAACTCTCTCATTGCTGCCATCCTTGCTGCTCTAATTGCCATTAGCCTTTTTTGAGCAATATTTTTTCCAGGTTGAGTGGATACTACAGCATAACCTACAGCAGTAATAGTAGGTATCTTTTGCACAGAAGCATTAAGTATTTCCTCTGTTGCCTTTATAACATCTTGTCCTTGCTCTGGAAGATCAATATTATCAATTTTTTCTTCATTATTTGAAAGCGAGTAGGGAAAACCTATTCCTGTATATTTATTTGAACAACCGCTTAAAATCAGCGCAAAAATAATTAATATTGAAAAATTTTTTATCATTTATAACTCCATAATTTTCACCATGTCTTGCATTTAATATGCCATATCTTAATTAGCTTTATACTTAACTTATTTAACCTAATAATAGTCTATTTTATGTAATAAAGTAATTATGGCATTACTTTTGCTTCTCTCTCACTAACAGATATTTTGATAGAAAAAAACCAGATTATTATGTCTTTTCTACATCAAGGTGTCAAATTTTTGAATTAATTAGGAATAAAAATTGGATATAGCGCAAAATAAGTCTAAAATTACCATAACTAAAATTCTTTCATCTGTTAGTCTTCCTCTTGGAATACTTATCCTTATGACAATGATGATTATACCTTTACCCGCATCTTTGTTAGATGTGTTTTTTACGACTAATATATTAGTTTCTTTAATAATTTTGATGGTTGCATTACAGACTTTTAGACCTTTAGACTTTTCAAGCTTTCCTACCGTTTTACTATTTGCCACTGTTTTAAGGTTAGGTCTAAATGTTGCATCTACTAGAATAGTCCTTAGCAAAGGTCATTCTGGTACTGATGCTGCAGGAAGTGTAATTGAAGCTTTTGGAAATTTTGTTATTGCTAATGATTACGTAGTAGGTATTTTTGTATTTGCCATCTTAATTATTATTAATTTAGTTGTTATCACTAAAGGTGCAGGTAGAGTATCTGAAGTTTCAGCAAGGTTTACTTTAGATGCAATGCCCGGAAAACAAATGGCAATCGATGCAGATCTAGGAGCAGGAGTAATTAGCAATGAGGAAGCCAAACAAAAAAGAGAAAATATAGAAAAAGAGGCAGATTTCTATGGTGCTATGGATGGAGCATCCAAATTTGTTAAAGGTGATGCAATAGCTGCAATACTAATTTTAATTATAAATGTTGTGGGAGGCCTTATCATAGGGACTACACAATATGATATGAGTTTTACTGATGCATCACAAAATTATGTAATATTATCTGTAGGAGATGGTCTCGTAGCTCAAATCCCTTCCTTGTTATTAGCAATGGCAACAGCTGTTATAGTTACTAGAATTTCCTCTAATTATGGTCTTTCTGAACAAATTTCTAATGAAGTTGGTATGACCAAAGCTTGGATTCCTGCAGCTGGAGTATTACTATTAATTGGTTTTATACCAGGAATGCCAAATTTTTTATTTGTTTTCTTTGGAATACTTGCTGCATTAGCTGGGTATTATTTTTATAAAAGGTCAAATAAAACACTAAATGACGAGGAGGAAAAGTCTGAAGATACAACTGATATAGAAGATCAAGATAAAATAGAATTAGAAGAAGTAACTGATAATTCAGCAGTCTCAATTCAACTAGGTTACGGCTTAATCAAATTAGTTGATCAAGATAATACTGGTCCTCTTGTATCAAGAGTTACTGGTGTCAGAAGACAAGTTTCTAAAGAACTTGGTTTTATTTTGCCTTCTGTGAGAATTACAGACGATTTAAGCTTAGGAGCTAATGAATATACTGTTAAAATAGGTCAGACAATAATAGGGCAAAATCAAGTTTTTCCTGATAAGTTATTAGCAATTCCAGGTGACGATAGTGAAGTTAAATTATCTGGAATAGATGTCAAAGATCCGTCGTTTAACATGGATGCAACATGGATAGAAAAGTTTCATAGAGACAAAGCTGAAAATGCTGGCTATATGATAGTTACTCCAGAAGCTGTGGTTGCTACTCACCTCAATCAAATATTAGTAAAGCACGCAGGAGACCTTATTGGGCAGGACGAAGTTCAAGAATTACTAGACAATCTTCAAAAAACTTCCCCTAAACTGGTTGATACAGTAGTACCAAAAATTATTCCACTTAACCAACTAACAGGTGTATTAAAAATTCTTTTAACTGAATCTGTTCCTATTAAAGATTTAAAAAGAGTGCTTGAACTTCTATCAAATATAAATATCACAAGTATGAGTGTTAGTGATATTTCTGAAATACTAAGACCAGCCTTGATAGGTTTATTAATACAAAAAATTTGCCCTTTAAATAAAGCTCTTTCTGTCATAACACTTTCTCCAGAAATGGAACAAATAATTATTAATGCAGCAAAAGATCAGAATAGTAATGGTTTAATGTTAGATCCATCTTTTACTCAAAATATGATTAAAGCAATTGCTAAATCTTATGAAAAAGCGAGCTCGGAGGGAAATACTCCTATATTCTTAACTTCCCCAGTAATAAGAAGGCAGTTATCTAATCTAATTAGACACAATTTAGAGGACCTGAATGTTTTATCTTTTACAGAACTTCCAGAAAATAGAAAGGTTCAGGTTGTAGCTACAATAGAAAATAATAAAGAAGTTGAAAATAAAAATAAGGAGACATCATAATGATAAAAAATAGTACCACAGTTAAAGCAAAAGATACTTCCACTGCAATGGAAAAAATAATTGCTGAATTAGGAGAGGATTGTGTCATTTTATCCACTAAAAAAAGGAAAGGAATGATAGAAATTACTGCTTCTAATTCTGCTAAATATAAGTCTGCTGTAAAAAAGAGATATGATAAGCAAAAGTTTTCAAATATTTATAATTTGAAATCTGGTAAAATGAATATAGATGAAGGAAAGTTGCAAAAAGTAGAGCCTATAAATAATAATAGTAATTTTAATGCAGATATTTTAAAATCTTTACTCAAAAAAGAGATGTTGGATTTCTCCAATAAACTAGATAAAAAACTTGAGAATATTTACTTAACAGACTATAAAAATACTTCAAAAAACGTTACTTTTTCTAATTTTCTAAAGTTAAAACAACTAGGTTTTGAAAATGATGTTTTGACAAAATATTATAGCGATCAAGATTTAGATGATAGTTTTGAGGTATCTAAATTTAAATTTTATAGAAGGCTATCAGAGGTAATTGTTGCTCCTTTTCCTGAAAGGATTTTCAAATCCAAGCTCATTATGGTCACAGGTCCTTCTGGATCTGGAAAAACAACCATAGCAGCAAAAATAGCATCTTCTATAGTAGATAAACATGGTAGAAGTAATATTGTATTAGCGGAGTTATGCAGAAAAAGTAATACAGCCTCAGAAAATTTAAAATCTTTTGCAAGACTTTTAAATATCCCAATAACTAATAGGTTACAAAATGGTGATTTGTCTGATACCATGATGCTAAATGATAATGCACGAATTGTTGTTGATTTAGCAGGAAATATTGATGCAGGTAATAAAGTAATAGAGGAGTTAGAGGAAAGGCATGGTGACAAAAATATTTGTTCTATCTTATGTATTCAAAGTGGATCCTCACCTGAAATGATTAAAGAAACCTTAGACAAAGTTAAAGCTCAAAGACCTATAATTGCTATTACTAAATCTGATGAATGTAATATATCTTCGGCTACTCTGTCACACTTAGCTATCAGAAAAGGAAAAATAGGCTTAGTAAGTGGAACTAAATCTATAGTAGACTCTCTTTTATTTACTGATGCAAATGTTTTAACTAAGTTTATGAAAGAAAACTTTTAGGAAATTATGCCATCATCACTTTCAATAGCTAGCGGTAAAGGAGGAGTAGGAAAAACTACTCTTGCAATTAATTTAGCAGTGATGCAAGCAAAAACTTCAAAATGTTTGCTGCTAGATGCAGATATGGGAATGGCAAATGCTCATATATTATTAGGACTTAATCCAAACTTGACCATAAAAGATTTTTTTGATGGCAGTTGTTCTCTGGAAAAAGTTATTACAAAAGGACCTGAGGATTTAAAATTTATATCAGGAGGAACAGGAGTTACAGAATTATTAAAGATAGAAAAAAATAAAAAACTAAATTTTATAAGAACTTTTGATCAAATTTCAAATAGTATAGATCATTTAATAGTTGATGTGAGTGCAGGTGCAGAGGACTCCTCACTAAGTTTATTATCTGCATCAGATAAAATTTTAGTAGTATTAATTAATGAACCTACTAGTTTTACAGATGCTTTTACTCTTATAAAAGTTTGTCATCTAGACTTTGGGCTAAAAGAGTTCTGTCTAGCTGTTAACATGGTAAAGCATGAACTACAAGGCAAGGAAATATTTAAAAAATTTAGTCAAATAATGAAAAAGTTTTATGATGTAAATATTACCTATGTAGGAAGTATTCCTGAAAATAATAAAATTAAAAGATCCGTGATACATAAAAAACCTTTAATTTTAGATAAAAACAATAAAGAATTTTCTTTATTATTTGAAAGAATGATAAAAAATATAAATACTGCCCCGAATAATAAATTTAATGGTATAAAATTTTTTAATAATTCTTAAAATATAATAATGGTTGCCCCTTATAAAAATATTAATTTTACAGATAGAGAAGAATTAATTAAAACAAATACACTACTGGTAAAAAAAATTGCATGGCACTACCATGGAAGAGTTAAAAATATAGTTGAAATAGATGATCTGATACAAATAGGAATGTTAGGATTAATTTCTGCAGCTAAAAATTTTACGGAAAGGCCTGGAGTTAAATTTTCTAGCTACGCAAAAATTAGAATAAAGGGAGAAATAGTAGATTATTTAAGAAAAAACTCTAACCTATGTAGAACTACAATTAGTATTAAACAAAAATATGAAAGAACATTAGAAAAATTACGAAGAATTTTTAACAGAGATCCGTCTAATAATGAAATAGCCGATGAATTAGATATTCAAATAGAAGAGTTGTATAACTGGAAGGAAGCTTTTGCTGCCAATAAGTTAGAAGATATTGAATCTGTTTATGATGAATTTTCAATTTGGTTTTATTCAAAAGATGATACACCAGAAGAAAGTCTTACAGATAAAGAACTAAGAGGTGCTTTACTTAAATCTCTTCATAAGTTAGAAAAGACTGAAGCTTTGGTTATTCAACTTTACTATGTGGAAGAATTAAATATCTTTGAAATTGCAAAAATTTTAGAAGTATCAAACGGAAGAGTCTCTCAAATTAAGACAAAAGCTATAAGAAAACTTAGAAACGAATTACAAAATATAATTTAGATGTCAGAGTGGTCTCATATTAAACTAATTGAAATGCTAGTAATAAAAGCCGAATATAATTTTTCGTTATCTAAACCTTTGGATAAAATTTTACTTTTATCCTGTGAATTATTGAATATAGCAAGAGGTAGGTGTGAAGTAAAATTTATGCAACTTCAGGATCTAAGAAACCCTAATATGAAAACAAATGAGATTTTCATAAGTTCTAAAAAGCCTGTTATGAGTGCTAATGTAGAGTTGGAAGAAAATGCATTTTCTAATTTAAATTCTTATTTATTTAAATACAGTAATTTAAGATCTAAAAAAGTTAAAATTACTTTTTTAATAGATAAAGCAATTGCCACTAATAGTGAAGGAATACTTAGTTTGGATGAAGATTTATATGCCAATCTTAAAAAAATAAATTTCAATATTCCAATTTTTTAAAATTATGAGTCCATTAACCTTCTTGTAACATCAACATTAGTTTGAAGAATTCTAGCATTTCCGTTAAAGGCCTGCTGAGTTTTAATAAGATTTACCATCTCTTGCGAGATATTTGTATTAGAGCTTTCCAAAGATCCTGCGAGAATTTCTCCATAATTAGAACTCATTGCAGGTCCTAAAATTTGTTCTCCGCTTTTTTGTGTAGCTTGGTAAGTATTTGATCCTGTAGATTTTAGTTCTATTTCATTATTAAATTTAGCTAAAGCAATTTGACCTCTTTTTACAATAGTATTTAATCCATATGTTGTTTCAATCATACCTTTATTATCTACATCCACTTGAGATAGAAATAAAATTTTACCTTCATTGCTTTTTATCGTTAGAGGAATATCAATTGGTATAGCAGCATTATAGTTTATAGCACCGTCGGCTCCCCTGTTAAAGCCAGCCACATTAAACCCTTCAGTAGTAATAAGAAAACCATCATTATCTAAACTAAACGAGCCATCTCTGGTAAATCTAGGATCAGCACCTTCTTTTGGAGAAAGTACGAAAAAACCTTTGCCAGATATTGTTATATCTAATGCTGAGCCTGTTAAAATAGGTGCTCCTTGCCTCATTATTTTTTGGGTTCCTTGAAGCATAGTTCCTAAACCACTCTTAGTTTTAGGGTTTGCTGAGAGTGCTTTAGAATAAAAGTCTACAAATTCTGATCTACTTCTTTTAAAACCATTAGTATTTGCATTGGCAATATTATTAGATAATACTCCTAATTCTTTTCCAATTGCGTCTAGGCCGTTTCTGGTTATATTAAACATTTTTCCTCTTTTTTAAGAAAATGTGTTGCAAATTCAATACCATTTATTATTTTGGTTATAGTTGACGATAAAAAATATGAATGATAAAAAAAATTCTACAGCATTAGTTCCTAGCAAAAGAATGAATTCTTTGCCTGTACCTGTTAAAAAAGGTGAATTAAAAACTCCTTTCTCTTTAGTAGATCAGGCTATTTACTTAAATACCAAAAAAGATGTTCAAGCTATACTTCCAGATGTTCTTGGTAGAGTTTTAGCAAGAATTTGGATAGATGCTGAATTCAGAGATGCATTTAAAACTAATCCACAAAAAACTCTTGAGTATCACGGTATTTTTTTACCAGAAGAAATGACTTTAGAATTTCAAAAACCAAACTCTGATAGACCTAGAATAGTAGTCTACGAAAAAAGGCCTGGAATAAAGTTTAAACTTAGAGTTCTTCACCTGCAATTAGTTATGATTGCGGGTAGATGATGATAAAGTATCTTATTTCATTTTTATTTTTACAATTATTTTTAGCTAATAGTTTATACTGTCAAATTCCTAATTTAGAAAATAGGAATAAAATTAAAATTAAAAATGAAGTTCTAGAAACTTTTTACAGAAGCATGAATAAGTGGGATATCTCTTTCCAAGATTTACTTGAAAATAAATCTGGTGCAGCATGCATAGAGTGGAATAAGTTAACTAATTTTTTTTTAACAGAGGGAATATTTGATGCATTAGGTTATAGTCAAAATATACCTAATAAAAAGGCAGCTGAGATTGCTTCTATTTCTGGTTGTAATAAAATGAAGGAATATTATAAATTAGATGGTAAGTGTGAATGTGAAGTTATTGTAGTTAATGATAAAAATGCAGTAAAATTACCTATTAAAAAAGTAGATATTGAGAAATATTTCACAGAAGGTGTAAAAAAATTTAAAGAAGAAGAATATAAACTAGCCTTAAAAGCTTTTTTAAAATTATCAGAATTAGGGCATAGGCAATCTCAATATAATCTTTCTATTATGAATATGAAAGGTTTAGGGATTACACAAAATTTTGGAAGAGCATATTATTGGTCTTTATCTTCACAACTATATGGTGAAAAAAATTCTAGATTAATTATAAAAAAATCTCGTTTAAAAATTTCAAAAGAAGAAAAGAATGAATTAGAAAATGAACTAAAAGACTATTTAGAGAGTTTGTCTATACAAGGTAACTTTCATGCTTTTTTACCTCTAGCCCAATGGTACATAAAAGTACCTAAAAAACCAGATTATAATAATTGTTATAAATGGCTTTCCATTGCTACAGCTTTTAATTTAAAAAATGCAAAAAAAGCAAGAGATAAGATTAGCAGTTATGTTGACAAAAGAGAAATAAGTAGTTTGCAAATTGAGGCAAAAGAAAATTATGATAAGATAGTAAATAATTTAAAGGTTAAAAAAGAAAAAGAAATTGAAGGAGGGTAAAATGGAATACACAATTAAATGGATAATTAATGGAGAAATAAAAATTCAGGCTGATAATAAAGAAAAGGCAGAAGATGAAATTAAAAGTAAATTAAAGGCTCTTGTATCAAAGAATAAAAAAGATTTTAATAATTTAGGTGCTACTGCTATTCAAGGAAGTGCTAGTTAAAATTGTAAAATGAAACTTTATTCACTTAGAAGAAGATTGTGGGAGATTTTAGAAAAGGGTGATGAGAAAGATAAACTAAGTGTTTATACAGATATTTTTTTAATAACCTTAATCATTCTCAACATAACTGCAGTTTTACTAGAAACAGTTGACAGCATCTATTCGATTTATAAGTTACACTTCTTAGTATTTGAGCGAGCATCAACCATAATTTTCTTAGTAGAATATATTATGCGAGTTTGGGTGGCAATAGAAGCAGCAAACAAAAAAAAGTCATACTCTAAATTTTGGATAAGAATAAAATATATGTCAACCTGGCCAGCTATTATTGATCTCTTAGCCGTACTTTCAGGCCTATTACCTATGGTATTTGATATAGATCTTAGAATTTTAAGAGCCCTAAGAATGCTTAGATTGTTAAAGTTTAGTAGATACTTTAAAGTTATGAATCTTTTACTGGGCGTTCTAAAAGAAGAAAGACAGTCTTTTCTTGCTGCTATGTTTTTATTAACTATTGCTATGCTAATTGCTTCAACTGGTATCTATATTTTTGAAAAAGATGCACAGCCTGAAAAATTTAGCTCTATACCTGAAGCTATGTGGTGGGCCATAGCTACTCTTACTACTATAGGATATGGTGATGTTACTCCTATAACTCCTTTAGGAAAATTTTTTGGATCTATTATAGCAATAATTGGTATTGCAGTTGTAGCCTTACCATCAGGAATACTAGCATCTGGTTTTACTGATCAATTAAAAAGGCGTCAAAGCAAATATGAAAATGAACTTAGCAAAGCTTTACAGGATGGTATTATCACCTCTACTGAAAGAACTAAACTTACTCAGATAGCAGAAGATATGAATCTATCCGAAGAACAAATAAAAACAATGGAAAAAAAATTAAAGGAAACTAAGTAAATTCTAGATTATTATTGTTTAAATTCATTATTAATCCAAAAGATATCATAATAGTAAGCATAGCACTTCCGCCAAATGATACTAAAGGTAAAGGGACTCCAACAACAGGTATTAATCCTATAACCATTGAAATATTAACTATAAAATATAAAAAAAAGTTTATAGTTAATCCTGAAATTATTAATTTATTGAAAATTTTTTTAGCCTTATATGCACTAATTAACCCATAACTTATTAAATAAATGTAAATAAATATTAAAAAGATCGAACCAAAAAAACCAAACTCTTCAGAAAATATTGAGAAAACAAAATCAGTATGCAATTCTGGTATAAATTCTAAATGACTTTGACTTCCCTTTATATAGCCTTTTCCAAAAAAACCTCCAGACCCTATAGCAATCTTAGATTGAGCAATATGGTAACCACTTCCCAAGGGATCTTGTTCAGGGTTTAAAAAAGTAAAAATCCTTAGCTTTTGATAATCATACAGAAAATTCCACATTACAGGTGCTAGTGAGACAAAGAAAATTACAGCAAATAATATATATCCTATTCCTAAACCTGATAGAAATATTACCGCAACACTAGAAATCATTATTAAAAGAGCTGTACCAAGGTCAGGCTGGTTAATTACTAAGGTTATAGGTAAAATTATTATTAATATCGGAAATACTACTTTTAAAATATTATTATTATTAAGCGACTTATAATCATTATAAAATCTAGCTAGGCAAACAATTAGGGTTATTTTAACAAATTCTGATGGTTGAAAAGCAAAGAAGGGGAAGTATAACCATCTATTTGACCCGCTGGAATTACTACCAAAATAAAACACTGCTATTAATAGGATTAAAGAAAAGAAATATATAAAGTAGCTTGTTTTATAAAAAAAATTTATGCTTATAAAGCAAGTAATGAAAAGAAAAATTGAGGATATTATAAATTTTATAACATGAGAATGAACGTATGGATAAAAACTGCCCTTAGAAACTGAAAATAAAATTAAACTACCTGTAAAAGCTAGTAAAAAAAGAAAAAAATAAATACTCCAATTTATTTTTTTAATAAAACTGCTTAAAATATTTATTTTTAAATTATTTTGATTATTTTTCATTCTTTTATTTTACCTAGCTTGTAGCATATATCTCTAGCTATAGGTGCTGCACTTTTTGATCCACTACCTCCATGCTCTACTACAACAGAAAAACCATATTTAGGATTATCATGTGGGTAGTATCCTACAAAAAGTGCGTGGTCTCTTTGCTTTCTAGGCAAGTCCTCATTTTTAATTATTCCATCCTCTCTTTCTTTCATACTTATCCTTCTTACTTGAGAAGTAGCTGTTTTTCCGCACATAAAAGGTCCCTTCACTATCCTAGAGTTAAAGGCTGTGCCGGAAGGAGAGTTTACTACATTAAACATACCTTTTTTTATGAGAGCTAATCCTTCCTTACTAATATTATTAATAAAATTAGGTTGTTCTAAAATTGAGTCATTTTTTAAAATAGTAGGTTGTATCTTTTTTCCATCTGCTGCTATTCTGCTTACCATTACTGCTAACTGTAAAGGAGATGTCAAAGCGAAGCCTTGACCTATGCTTGTTACAATTGTATCTGTTTTAGTCCAGGTTCTTCCAAATTGCTTTTTTTTCCAATCCTTGGATGGAACTAAACCTTTTGATGCATTATAAATTTCACTTAAATATATATCCCCTAAACCAAAGTCTCTTGCGACACTATATATTTTTTCTATACCTACTTTTAAAGAAAGCTCATAAAAATAGCAATCACAAGACATAGCCAAAGCCTGATCGCAATTTATTAAACCATGACCTTTTTCATTCCAACAATGAAAAATTTGATTACCAAATTTATAGGATCCATTACAATAGTATTTATTATTAGGGCTAAACTCCTTAACATTATATGCAGCTAAAACTACTAATAATTTAAATATTGACCCAGGAGGATACGTACCTTTAATTGCTCTATTAAATAATGGATTAAGTTGATTATTAACTATTTTTTTCCACTTTTTATTATTCATTTCTCCAATAAAATCGTTAGAATTAAAACTTGGCTTTGAAACTAAACTAAGCAACTCCCCAGAATTAATATCTAAAATAACTATTGATCCTGCTTCCTCTCCTAATCTCTCATAACAAAAGTCTTGTAATTCTCTAGAGACTGATAAATTTATATCATTTCCAGGTGTTCCCTTAATTCTAGAAATTTCATTTACTACTCTTCCATGAGCATTTACCTCTTCTTTTTTTAAACCAAATTTTCCTTGTAAAGTATTATCGAATGCTGCTTCTGCAGCTAATTTTCCTACCTTAGTTCCTTCTATTCTGTAAAGTTTAGAGTTTTTTTCTTTATCTGGTTTCCCTACATATCCTATCAAATGAGATGAAGCTCGAGAAAAATACTTTCTAACTAGAACCATCTCAATGTAGACACCATCTAGTTCCGTGATATTGGAAGAGATTTTTGCAACTTCACTCCATTTCATGTTCTCCTTAACTAATATTCTTTTTTTATTAGCAATTATTAGTTTGATGAGTTCTCCTTTTTTCTTCTTTGTTAATTCTAAATAATCAAAAACTTTATTTAAGGATAACAAACTACTATCCAGGTTATTATTTTTAAATATTAATTGATACTGTTCCTCATTGTCTGCAAGTAACTGTTTATTTCTATCAAAAATTATTCCTCTAGAAGGAATTATAAAACTCAAATTTACTCTATTATTATCAGCTAGTTTTTTATACTTATCAGATTGTCTTATTTGTAAGTTATATAACCTTTCTATTAATACAGAAAAAGAAAAAAATTTAATACTACCTAACAAAAGTAATCTGCGGTTTAATCTAATATTATAATGTTTCTTAGACTTTAACATAATATTTCTCAATTGACGTTATTCTACAAATCCAATGAAAAAATACTGCTAATGAAGGATAAAGTAAAATAGTTAAAACTATATTAAAAATAAAATACTCTGATGAAATCACTATAGAATGATAAAATATTACAAAGATATAGTTAAAAAAATAAAATATTAAGATTATTGGCATAGCAACAATTATATTTTCTAAAAAGGAGTTAATTTTAAATTTCTCTTTCACAACACATGAAATAAACCTTATTATGGTAAACAATAAAATATAGCTACCTAATGGTGTTCCTATTATTAGATCGGTAAAAGTTCCTATAAAAAAACACTGCAATATTCCAAACAACCTTCCTAGAAACAAACACCAAAATATAAAACAAATTAATTCAATTGATGATATTGTCATTGCATATCCTTGCGGAGGGAAAATAGTACAAGAAAAGCAAATACAAGAAATTGTAATTAATAGGGGTAAATATTTAATAAAAGTACTTTTGATTTTTAGGAAGCCATTCATTGTGTGCTAGATAATTTTTTTTCAAAATCATAAAGAATTACATTAATAGTGCTAAATCTATCCCAGTTTTTTGCCGGTGCTATTAAAATTTTTTCTTTATTCTTATTAAATTCACTTGAGTAGACTCCTATAGGTAGTCCTCTTGGTAAGACGCCACCTTCTCCTGATGTCATTAATCTTTCTTTATTACGTAGTTTAACTCTTTTCTTTAAAAATTTTAATTCTAATAAGTCAGAGTTTTTTCCAACTAATATAGCTCTATGTAAACTATTTTCAAAATATACTGGTATTTGAGAATTTATGTCTACTGTTAAAAGAACCCTGGAAGCATTTTTTCCTAATTCTACAATTCTGCCTATCATCCCCCACTCATTGGTAACAGGATTTCCTAATTTTACACCATTTTTTGAGCCTACATTAACGGTAATTGTCTTAACATAACTTCCAGCAGAGTTAGCTATTACTTTGGCAGTAATATAGTCTTGATTTTTTTTTTTAACTAAATTTGAGAGTTTTTTTAACTCTTCATTTTCTGCCATCAATTCTATTGCTTTATTTTTCCATTCATATAGTAAAATATTTTCATTTTTTAGTTCTTCATTTTCTGAATAGAGAAAAACTAAATTATTTATCTTATAAAAGCCCTCAGAGAGAGAGTTTACTGGACTTCCAACCACTTTTAAAACGCTAGAAGAGATATCTAAAAAATAAGTCTTGAAAATACTTAAGCTAGTTTCATTAACTTTACCTATAATTAGGAGTAACAAGGAAAAAACTATTAATATAGTTGTACCCAAACCATGAGCTTTTTCCTTAGCATAACTAGAAAGTTTTAAAAGATAGGTTTTATTTATAGATCTTACCATAAATAAGTGTAGTTAATAGGCAGTGTCTAAAACTTGACCCAAATTTTTCATATTTTCTAATGCTGCTCCAGTTCCTAATGCGACTGATAAGAGTGCATCCTCTGCTATAGAAACTGGCAAACCAGTAGACTGCCTTAAGACTGTATCCATTCCTTTTAATAAAGCTCCCCCACCTGTTAAAACTATTCCTTTATCTACTATGTCTGCAGCTAACTCTGGAGCAGTATTCTCTAAAGCAGTTTTTACTGCATCTATTATACCACCTACTGGTTCGGATAAACTTTCAGCTACTTGTCTTTCAGTTAAAATTACTTCTTTAGGTACTCCATTAATTAAGTCTCTACCTTTTATTTCCATAGATTGGCCATCTCCACTTTCTGGAGGGCAAGCTGTACCTATTTCTCTTTTAAGCTTTTCCGCACTAGCCTCACCAATTAAAAGATTATGATGTCTCCTCATATATCCAATTAAGGCATCATCCATATGATCTCCTCCTACTCTTACAGATCTAGCATAAACAATTCCTCCTAATGATAAAACTGCTACTTCTGTCGTACCCCCTCCAATATCAACTATCATAGATCCTGTAGGTTCAGTTACAGGTAGTCCTGCCCCTATAGCAGCTGCCATTGGTTCTTCAATGAGAAAAACCTTTCTAGCCCCTGCACTTTCTGCAGACTCTTGAATTGCTCTTCTTTCAACTGCAGTTGAACCATGAGGAACACAAATAATAATTTGTGGAGAAACAAAAGCTCTTCTATTATGAACTTTTCTTATAAAATGTTTAATCATTTCCTCTGCAATTTCAAAGTCAGCTATAACACCATCTCTAAGTGGCCTTATAGCTTCAATATTACCGGGAGTCCTTCCTAGCATCTCCCTAGCCTCATGACCTACTGCAATTACTTGCTTTCTGCTTCCAGCATTATTAATAACAGCTACTACTGAAGGTTCGTTCAAAACTATTCCTGCGTCTTTTACATACACTAAGGTATTTGCAGTACCTAAGTCTATTGCCATATCTGCAGATAGGAATCCTATAATCTTATTTAACATTTTTCTCCTTATTATAATTATTTGAACTTGAAATACCAATACTAGACGATTTCTTTTTTCTTTTATTTATTAATTTATTTAATGCCACTATGTATGCGTTAGCTGAGGCAACCATAGTATCTGTATCTGAAGCTAATCCATTAACACTAATCCCTTCTTCATTCAATCTAACAGTTACTTCTGCTTGAGCATCTGTACCTTTGGTAACAGAATGTATTTGAAATAGCTCTAATTTTGCGCTATTTTTTACTACAGAGTTTATGGCTCTAAATATGGAATCTACAGGACCATTTCCTGAATCTTCTTTTTCAAATATATTTCCTTTATGGTTTATTTTTACTTTAATTTTTGGGTTTCTTGTACTTCCACAATTAACTTCCAAGTTAACTAGTTTTATTGTTTCATCACTTAAAGTTACTTCGTTATCAACCAATGCTATCAAGTCCTTATCATAAATTTCTTTTTTCTTATCACTAAGAGTCTTAAAACGTTTAAAAGCATCATTGATAAAATTATCACCTAAATTATACCCCATTTCTATTAATTTCTCTTTAAAAGCATGTCTTCCAGAATGTTTTCCAAGAACTAGTTTTGATTTACTAAGTCCAACACTTTCAGGACTCATGATTTCATAAGTCTTATTATGCTTTAGCATACCATCTTGATGAATTCCACTTTCATGTGCGAATGCATTAGCTCCTACTATAGCTTTATTAGGTTGAACAGCAAAACCTGTAATGGCTGATAATAGTCTTGATGCTTGAACAATTTCTTTAGTTTGAATATCTGTATAATAAGGAAAATAGTCTCTTCTTGTTTTAATAGCCATAACTATTTCTTCCATTGATGCATTACCTGCTCTTTCACCTATTCCATTAATTGTGCATTCTATTTGACGAGCACCTGCTCCCAACGCAGATAGAGAATTTGATACGGCTAATCCTAAATCATTATGACAATGAACTGATATTACCGCCTTATCAATATTAGATACATTATTTTTTATTTTCCTAATTAACTCTTTAAACTCATCAGGTATAGAATAACCCACAGTATCAGGAATATTTACAGTAGAGGCTCCATTTTTAATTGCTACTTCTATGCATTTACATAAGAAATCAAAGTCTGATCTAGAACCATCTTCAGCACTCCACTCTACATCATCACAGTAATTCCTAGCATACTGAACACTTTCTTTTATATTCTCTAAAACCTGCTCTTTGGATAACCTTAATTTAAATTTCATGTGAAGATCGCTAGTAGCTATGAAAGTATGTATTCTGTAACTTTCTGCTGAGTTAAGAGCTTCATATGCCCTATCAATATCTGCTTTATTTGCTCGAGCAAGAGAACAAACCCTAGTATTCTTAGATAGTTTTGATATTTCTTTAATTGCTTCAAAATCACCTTCTGAAGCTATTGCAAATCCTGCCTCTGCAATATCGACTTTAAGGGCCTCTAATGCTTCAAAAATTTTTAACTTTTCTGATAAATTCATAGAGCATCCAGGAGACTGTTCTCCGTCTCTTAGAGTAGTATCAAATATAAAAATTTTATTATTTTTCAACATATTTAATTTAAGCAAATTTTTGAAAATTATGCAATATAACTATTTTCTAATTGTTATGCAGTTATTAGTTTTTATCAGTGTCTACTAATTTATTCTTTCCAATCCATGGCATCATAGCTCTAAGTTTTTTTCCCACTATTTCTATATCATGCTCTTTAGCTTTTTTTCTTATTGCTTTGAAATTAGGTTGATTAACTGCACACTCCATCATCCAATTTCTTGTAAATTTACCTGTTTGAATATCTGATAAAATTTTTTTCATTTCTTTTCTAGTTTTATCATTAATTATTCTTTTTCCAGAAACATAGTCTCCATATTCTGCTGTATTTGAAATAGAGTATCTCATGTTAGCAATACCCCCTTCATATAATAAATCAACTATTAGTTTAACCTCATGTAAACATTCAAAATAGGCCATTTCAGGAGCATATCCTGCATCAACCAAGGTTTCATATCCTGCAGTAATTAGCTCTGTTAAACCTCCACATAAAACTACTTGTTCTCCAAATAAATCTGTTTCACATTCTTCTTTGAAAGTTGTTTCTATCATTCCAGACCTTCCTGCACCTAGACCAGATCCATATGCCAAGGCTATATCAAACGCATTACTCGATTTATTTTGATAAACTGAAATTAATGAAGGAACACCTCCTCCCTTTAAATATTCAGATCTTACAGTATGTCCGGGTCCCTTGGGTGCAATCATAAAAACATCTATATCTTCTCTTGGTTCAATTAGCCCATAATGAATGTTTAAACCATGTGCAAATGCAAGTGCAGAACCACTTTTAATAGAGTCATGAAGATAGTTTTTATATAGTTTACCTTGTATCTCATCGGGTGTGGCTAACATAATAATGTCAGAAACTTTTGCTGCTTCTTCTATTGATATTACATCAAAACCGGCTGACTTAGCTTTGTCTATTGACAAAGAGGAGTCTTTTAAAGCTATATTTACCTTTTTTACTCCGCTATCTTTTAAGTTGGCGGCATGAGCATGCCCCTGGCTACCATATCCAACAATAGTAACTTTTTTTTCCTTTATAATATTAAAGTCTGCATCTTTATCATAATAAACTTTCATACCTTCTCCTTAAATAATTTTTGTAGCACCTCTGCTAATGGCTACAGAGCCAGTTCGAGCAACCTCTAATAAACCTAAATCTTTCATTAACGTAATAAAAGCATCTAGCTTATCAGAAGAACCTGTTAATTCAAATATAAAGGACTCTTTTGTACTATCTACTACTTTAGCTCTAAATATATCTGCAGTTCTTAGAGCTTCAACTCTCTTTTCTCCCTTACATTTTACCTTGACAAAAATTAGCTCTCTAGATACAAAAGTTCCTTGCATTCCTAGGTCTAAAACTTTATGTACTGGAACTATTCTCTCTAATTGAGCTTTTATTTGATCTATAACTCTAACTGTTGCAGAGGTTGTGATTGTAATTCTAGAAATATTTTCATCAGTTTCTACTTGTGCGACTGTTAAACTATCTATGTTATATCCTCTTGCAGAGAACATCCCCACTACTCTGGCAAGAGCTCCTGCTTCATTATCAACTAAAATAGACAGAGAATGAGATCTTATAATGTCACCCCTATCACTATTTTTTTCATATATCAATTTGAAACTCCTTTACCCCATATTGCTGCCATTTGAATAAAAATCTCTTCAAATTTTAAGTTTGCATTTTTTTCTACAGTTTCTAAATTATTATTACTTGCTAATTCTGCAAGTCCGTGAACCATTGCCCAAGCAGTCATGGAAGCACCTCTTTCCGTAATTCTCATTCTTTTTCCATCCTTAAACTTTTCTTTAACTATGTCAAGAAATTGTGAAGAAATTAACTCTGTTAGTTTATTTATTTGAAGATTATTGCTACTAAACATTAAAGCAAAAAGTTTTTTTTCCTTTAATGAAAACTTTAAATAAGCCTTAGCAGAGTTTGCCAACTTTTCAGATGGAGAGGATTTTATTTCCTTACTTGCAATCATATTTTTTAATAAATTATTCGTTCCTATTTTTATCAATTCTTTGAGAAGCTCTGCTTTACTAGAAAAGTGGTTATATGGAGCAGAAGAAACTACCCCTAAATTTTTAGCAATAGTTCTAAAACTAATATTATCAGAGCCCAACAAGTTTAATTGCCGCAGGCCTTCTTTAATTATTGCCTGCTTTAAGTTGCCGTGGTGATAGTTCTTTCTCGCCATAGAGCTTCCTAAATATTTATACTAACATTTTCCCCTTCCTTGTTGAAGTAGGAACTTTGTCTTTATCACTAAGTTTCATCTCATTATGAGCTGCACCTGAAGGTATCATTGGAAAAACATTCTCTTCTTTGTCTATACAAATATCTGCTAAAACAGGACCTTTATGATTTATCATTTCATCAATAGTAGCGCTAAGGTTTGCTGGTTGATTAACTCTCAAACCTTTAATTCCAAAACTTTCTGCAAGTTTAACAAAGTCTGGCAATGAGTCACTATAACTTTCAGAATACCTTTTTCCATGAAAAAACTCTTGCCATTGTCTTACCATACCTAAATACCTATTATTCATAATAAAAATTTTAACAGGTAAATTATATTGTTTTAAAGTTGAAAGTTCCTGAATATTCATTAAAAAAGATGCTTCTCCTGCAACACAAATTACTAAAGATTTAGGGTTTGCTATTTGAACTCCTATAGAAGAGGGAAATCCATACCCCATAGTACCTAGCCCACCTGAAGTCATCCATCTATTTGGTTTTTCAAAATCAATAAATTGTGCGGCCCACATTTGATGTTGTCCTACTTCTGTAGTAATAAAAAAATCCTTATTTTTAATTTTATTATTTAATACTTTTAAAGCATATTGGGGCTTAATAACATCTTTAGAGTTTTGGAAGCTTAAACTATTTCTTTCCCTCCACGTTTTAATAGTTTTCCACCAATTACTTTTATTAATGTTTAAAGATTTAAATTTATTAGTGTTCAATTTTGTATTTATACTTGCTAATACTTTCCCTGCATCACCCTTTAAACCTATATCAACTAAAACATTTTTATTTATAGAAGAAGCATCAATATCAATGTGAATTTTTTTTGAGTCAGGTGAAAATTTATCAAGTCTTCCAGTAATTCTATCATCAAACCTCGCTCCTATATTAATCATCAAGTCACAATCATGCATTGCCATATTTGCCTCATAGGTTCCATGCATTCCCAACATTCCCAAAAATAAGTTGCTAGAAGCAGGGAATGCTCCTAACCCCATCAAAGTAGATGTGACAGGAAAATTACTTAGATCACTAAACCTTTTTAATTGTTTGATGGCTTTAGCGCCAGAGTTGATCAAACCTCCTCCAATATACAGAATTGGTTTTTTTGAACTCACTATTAATTCACAGGCATTATCAATATCTTTCTGATTTAAAATCGCCTTTTTGATTTTCTCTTTAATATAATGCGGTGTTATGTTTTTTTCTAAATCCAATTCATAGACTGTTTTATCGTTCTGAACATCCTTCGGAATATCTACCACTACCGGACCTGGTCTTCCACTCTTTGCTATTTTAAAACCTAAGTGAATTGTTTGCTGTAACTTTTTAACTGATTTAACAAGAAAGTTATGTTTTGTACAGGATCTAGTTATACCCAAAGTATCCGCTTCCTGAAAAGCATCTGTACCGATTAAATGTGTAGGAACCTGTCCAGTAATACAAAGAAGAGGAACACTGTCCATTAAAGCATCAGTTAAACCAGTTACTGAATTTGTTGCACCTGGTCCTGAAGTAACTAAAACAACTCCTACTTTACCAGTTGATCTTGCATAACCTTCAGCCATATGAACAGCACCTTGCTCATGTCTAACTAAAATATGCTTTATTTTATTTTGCTTAAATATTTCATCGTATATAGGAAGTATCGCACCACCGGGATAACCAAAAATAATCTCAACACCTAACTCTCTTAAAGTTTTAATAACTATATTTGCACCAGATAAATTCATTATTTTTTTCCTATATTACACTAAATTATTTTAGATAAACATTCCAGTATTAATGAACTTTTATTAGCAGAGTCTACAGTAATTTCGGAATTATATCTGTTATTAAACCAAGTTAACTGTTTTTTTGCATAATCCTTAGTATTTTTAATTATTTTATTAGACATTTCCTCTATAGATATATTTTTTTTTAAATAATCATCTATTTCTTGATACCCAATAGCCTTTTTAATATTGTGGTTTGCTATCACCTTATCATTATTTTTTCTAAACTCTTCAATCAATCCTTCACCTAACATTTCTTCCAATCTTTTTTTAATATCTTTTACTATTTTATCTTTATGAGGTAAAAGTAAAATTTTAAAAAAATTACAACTATTTTTTTTGTTCTTCTTTTCATGAAAATAGGTTATATTTTTTTTTGTTTCAAAGTAAACCTCTAAAGCCCTAATTAATCTTACTTTGTCATTAATATGAATTTTTTTATAATAAATAGGATCTATCTCATTTAAAAGTTTATTAAGATTTTCTAAACTATCATCTTTTATTAATTTATTTACAAAATTTTTAGTATTTATTGAGATTTTAGGAATTTGACTCATACCTTGACTAATAAACTCTAGGTAAAGTCCTGTTCCACCTACTACTATAGGAACTTTTTTAGTAGAAATGAGTTTTTGTATTATTTCTGAGGAGTCTTTAAGCCATATAGAACCGTTATAGTTTTTGTTTGTTTTATAATAACCATATAAGTGGTGTTTAATATTTTTTTTGTCTTTAATAGTCGGTTGTGATGTTAAAATGGGAAAGTTTTTATATACCTGCATGCTGTCTGCATTAATTATTTCACCCTGTATTTTTTCAGCTAGATCTAGTGCTAATCTAGACTTTCCTGATGCTGTTGGTCCTCCCAGTAATATAATATTTTTTTTTTTAATAAATTTGCTTTTCAATAGGTATTAAAAGTATATATAGTAATTATGAATGAAAAAAATTTTCCTTCAGTTATAACACTAGTAACAAAAAATAAAATAGATTTTAGTATTTGTAATAAAAATTTACTAGATATATTAAAAAAATATAATGTTAATATTTTTAAAACTAAAATGCTATCCCTTTATGTAAAAGATTTTTTTTTTAATATTGATGCTATTAGATATAAAATACTAAAAAGTTATTTAAAAGATAATAATTACAAGAACGCAGATTTATGTATACAAAAAAGTAAGTACAGAAAGAAAAAAATCCTAGCATGTGATATGGATATGACTGCAATAAATGTTGAAACTATAGATTTAATTGGTGAAAAAATTTTAAATAATACTTCTATGTCAAATTTGACAAGAAAAGCAATGACCGGCGACATAAGTTTTAGTAAGTCTATTAAGCAAAGAACAAAGCTTTTAAAAGGAGTAAAAGTAAGAGATATAGAAAAAATTACTAAGTATATTAAACCCACCAAGGATGTTGATACAGTTATCCGTACCATGAATAAAAATGGCTGTCACACAATGCTTATATCTGGAGGTTATCAGGTATTAGCAAGTATTATAGGACAAAAAATAGGCTTTAAAGAAGTAATAAGTAATAGACTTATCTCGATTAATGGAATACTTAACGGAAATCTAGAAAATAATATAGTGGATGGAAAAGGAAAATTAGATTTTTTTAAGAAAAGCATTAAAAATTACAAATTTAATAAGGAGGAAACATTGGCAGTAGGAGATGGTGAAAATGATATTGAAATTATAAAATTTGCTAGTTTAGGTATTGCCTGGAAGGGGTTTCCTAACGTTAAGAAAAAAGCAGACGTTATGATTAATAATTCTTTCAAAAGCATCCTTTACTTTCAAGGCTATGATGATAAGCAAATAAAAAATTAACTTTTTATTTTCAATGCAGTAAAAATTATTGTGCCCTGCCTATTAATTAAAAGTAACACACCTTTTTTATTTGTTGAATTATTAATAACGTCCTTTATCTCAGAAATTTTATTTACAGGAGTTTGATTTATTTCTTGAATAATGTCACCTGGTCTAATTCCTTTACGCTCTGCTTCAGAATTTTGCTCTATTTTAAGAACCAACAAACCATATATATTTTCAGGTATATTTTGCCTTATTCTTATTTCATTAGTTAAGTTAACTAATTTTATCCCCAGTTCTTTAATTTCTCCCTCTTCAACAACTTGTTTTTTCTTCTTTAAATTGTTATTAGCCATTTTTTCTTCTTTTAATTCAGCAATTAAAACTTTTTTAGTTAATTTTTTTTCATTTCTCCAAATTACTAAATTGGCATCACCATTAACTTTTGCTTCAGCTACTAATCTTGGTAATTTTCTCATTTCAGTGACTTCTTTTCCATTAAACTGTAAGATAATATCTCCAGGCTTAATTCCTGATTTTTCAGCCGGACTTTCTGGTATAGTTGTAGCTACCAAAGCTCCATATGGCCTATCTAAACCTAAACTTTCTGCTAAGTCTGGTGTTACTGTTTGTATTCTTACACCAAGCCATCCTCTTACTGTTTTTCCATATTCTACTAGCTGTCCAATTATTCCTTCTGCTAAGGAAGATGGAATAGCAAATCCTATTCCCACACTGCCACCAGAGGGAGAATAAATAGCAGTATTTACCCCAATAACTTCTCCGTCTAAATTAAATAAAGGTCCTCCTGAATTACCTCTATTAATAGGTGCATCAGTCTGAATGAAGTCATCAAATGGACCAGCATTAATATCTCTTGCTTTTGCTGAAACAATACCTAAGGTTACTGTAGTTGCTAAGCCAAAAGGGTTTCCTATGGCCAGTGCCCAATTTCCAACTTTAGCTTTTTCTGAGTCTCCCCAGGATACTGGCTTTAAATTAATATCTGTTTTTACTTTTAATATGGCAAGATCTGTTTTTTTGTCTGCACCAACAAGCTTTGCTTGAAGAGAAGTACCATCATGCAAAATTACTGTTATTGAACTAGCATTCGCTATCACATGGTTATTTGTGACTATGTAACCTTTACTATCTATTATAAACCCTGATCCTGCTGCAGTTTCATTCCTTCTCTGTCTAGGCTGTGGAGTACCAGGAGGAGCACCTCTTCTCTCAAAAAAGTCTTTGAAAAAATCTTCAAACGGTGAGCCCGGTGGAAATTGCGGAGCAACAGGTCTATTAGTGTTTATGTCTCTCGATATCATCACCGACACACTAACTACTGAAGGTATAAGCTCACTTGCTAGTTCTGAAAAGTCAGGTATAGCCTTAGCTTTTATTTCATTGTGAAAAGAACTTAAAAGTAAAGTGTAGAGTAACACTAATGTACATATAATAATTTTTTTCATAGTAAATTTACGTTCCTTTTTTATAAACGGATTAATCCTATAACTATTACACCTATAATAATAGAAAATAATCCTGTAAGTCTAATTTTTTTTTCTGAATAAGATGAAATTAGTTTTAATAATTCCTGAACTCTGAAAGGTAATATAAATAAGAGCAAACCTTCTATCACAAACACCAGACCTAGTGCAGATAGAAAATCAATCATTATTGTTTGGTACTTTTTCCCTCTGCATCACTAAAAAACTCAAAAAACTCGCCATTAGGAGATAATACCATAGTAGTATCTCCTTCAGTAAGAGCCCTACTATATGCTTGCATAGATCTATAAAATGAGAAAAACTCTGGATCCATATTAAAAGCCTTACCAAGTATTTTATTTTTTTCTGCGTCTCCTTGACCTCTTAATATTTCACCATCTCTTTGTGCTTCAGCAAGTAAAACTGTTTTATTCTTTTCTGCCTCTGCTTGAATAACCCTTGATTTTTCTTCGCCAATTGCTCTAATTTGAGCTGCTTCCTGTTGTCTTTCGGTTTGCATTCTTCTATATATAGCCTCAGAGTTTTCTGAAGGTAAGTCTGCTTTTTTAATTCTAACCTCCTGGATTACTATTCCAAACTGTTTAGCTCTTTCTTTTACCAAACCACTAACTTCAAGCATAAGTTGTTCACGTCGGTCAGATATAACCGCATTTAGGGGAACTCTTCCTAAAACAGCCCTTAAACTGTTGTTTACAACAGATCCTAGTCTATTGTTTAGCGCGTTTTCAAAACGAACTGTTTGATAGTATTTTAAAGGATCAACTATATTATATCTTACAAAAGCATTCACTATAAGACGTTTTTTATCAGCAGCAATGATTTCCTCAGCTGTATTGTCGAATAATAAAATTCTTTTATCAAATTTAATTACATTTTGTGCAAACGGAATTTTAAAGTTTAATCCAGGCTCTCTTATGACTTTGATAGGTTCTCCGAATTGAAGAACTATCGCTTGTATTCTTTGTTCTACAAAGAAAAGAGTATTATATAGCCCTAATATAAAACCAAATGCTATTGCTATTAAAATAATTTTTTTTTTACTCATTTTATCCTCAGCTTTATTTATTTTTCTGATTTTTTCTTTAGTTCCGGTAATGGTAAATAAGGTAAAACACCAGAACCATTTTTATTATCAATTATTACTTTATCCATGTTCTGCATTACCTTCTCCATTGTTTCTAAATAAATTCTTCTTCTAGTTACTTCTTTAGCTACTTTATATTCATTATAAACTGATATAAATCTTTGGGATGCTCCATCTGCAATGGCAATTACTTCTTGTTTATAAGCTTCAGCACTTTCTCTTACTTTTGAGGCTTCTCCTTTTGCCTCTGGCACAATTCGGTTAGCATAAGCTTGAGCCTCGTTGATTAGTCTTTCTTGATCTGCTCTGGCTCTTTGCACATCTTTAAAATCATCAATAACTGCAGGAGGTGGATCAGATTTTTGTAAAAGTAAAGAAGATACAGTAATTCCACTTTCATTATTATCTAGAATTTTCTGAAGTGATTCTTGAGCCTCCTGTCTAACTTGGTCTCTACCTTCAGCTAAAGCAAAGTCTATATTAGTTTTTCCAATCACTTCCCTCATGACACTTTCAGCACTGTCTTTAACATTTTTTTCTGGGTTTCTTATATTAAAAACATATTTTGCAGCATCTGATATAAACCATTGTACAACAAAATTTATATCAACTATATTTTCATCTCCGGTTAACATTAAGCTTTCTTCATCCACATTTCTTATGCCATTTGTACCTTGTCCTCTAAAACCCACTTCAACACTTCTTGTAACCGTAACTGGAACTTTTATTACTCTTTCTATCGGTGATGGAATATGGTAATTTAGACCAGGACTACTAATTGAAGTATATTTTCCAAATCTAAGCACCACTCCCTGCTCTTCTGGACTGATAGTGTAGAAACCGCTGGCTAACCATAAGAAAAGTAAAACTAAAGAAGCTATAAAGAAGCCCTTTGGGCCTTTACTAAAAAAGGATGATAATTTTTTCTTAAAATTTTCAAGAGCCTTGTCTAAGTCATCTCCACCTTTATTCTCTTTTCTATTGTTGTCATTATTTCCCCATGGATTGTTATTGTTCCACGGCCCACCATTTTTGTTATCCCAAGGCATAATATTCCTTAATTGCTTTTAATTAAACTAATACTTATATATATATACTATAACTCTGTTAATCAATATTTAAAATGCATAATTTAAATCAAAACCTAAAACAAAGAATTTTAAATTCTTTTAATAAAAAACTTAAAAGCTTATTAGATGATATAGTCATAAAGGATAAAAAGGTTTTTGTAACCCTAGAAGCAAATAATAATAAAGATGCTGAGAAATTAGCTGTACACAAAAAAGAATGTGAGGAAATTCTAAAAAAAACTAATTTATTTGATGAAATATTTGTTACTTTTATAGAGAAGGAAAATAAATTTAAAAATGTAATAGCAGTTTCTAGTTGTAAAGGTGGTGTTGGCAAATCAACCGTTGCGACAAATATTGCTTTAGCATATAAAAGAGCAGGTTTTACTGTAGGTCTACTAGATGCTGATATATATGGTCCCTCTGTACCAAAACTTTTAAATATTAATGAAAAGCCTGACGTAAATGAAAAAAAAAAAATTATTCCTGTTAAAAAGTATGGGTTAGAAACTATATCTATAGGTTTTTTAATTGATGACGACAAACCAGTAATTTGGAGAGGTCCTATGATTCAGGGTGCTTTAACTCAATTGATAGATGAAGTGCAATGGAGCAAACTTGATTATTTAGTTATTGATTTGCCTCCTGGAACTGGCGATGCCTATCTTACTATTTTACAAAAACTTAAGATAAACAAATCATTAATAGTTACTACATCACAAGATCTAGCATTATCAGATACTAAAAAAGGAATAAACCTAATGTTAAAGTTTGATGTTCCTATTTCAGGAATTATAGAAAATATGAGTTATTTTAAATGTGATGAATGCTCTAAAGTTCATTATTTGTTTGGAAAAGGTAAGGTTGAGAAACTTGCCAAACAATTCAACACTAATGTAGTTGCAAAGCTACCTATTTCAAATGATTTAGTAATATTACCCAACACTGATTTTTCAGTTAACAAAAAAATAAATACTGTATTTGATGATATAGTAAAAAAATTAAAAGATTAGAAAAATATACTTTTTAACTCTTCCCATTCTCTATTAGATAAATTGGTTTGGTTCTTACTTACCTTTCTACCATCGATCATTTTTTTTATTACTTCAATGGCCTCCATTGATAATTCTGTTGAGTTTAATCTATATGATAAGAATGCTTTGTAAGTTAAAGGAGTCCATTTACTTAAAATTTCTAACAATAATTTCCCATATTCTCTTATCTCAAATTGAGAATGACTGTCTGCCCTAAGGCTAACAAAATGCATAAAATTGTGAAGGTCTATTTTCCAATACCATTGGGTATATGTATTAAGTGTTAAATTTATTCTAGCCAATTCCCTTGTCAGACTGGATCTATCTTTTTCAAAAGCGCTACTATTTTTTTCATTTAACATCCAAGTGTAGTTTGAATAGCACCTAAGGGCATCATCTTTTAATATCTTTAAAATTTTTTCTGATGATTCTTTATCAAGTGCTTCACCTCTTCCCTGCTTGTTAACAAGAGATTGCTTAGCTAAATGTTGTTTTTTTGGAATATAAAATTCATCTTCTAATATGGAATATCTTGCTGAATATTCGTTTATGCTTGCTGTTCTGTGCCTTATCCACTGCCTAGCTATAAAAATTGGTAACTTGATATGAAGTTTTATCTCGCACATTTCAAAAGGAGTAGTATGCCTTTGCCTTAATAGATATCTTATTAGACCTTCATCTTCAGACTTTTTCTTTGTGCCTTTTCCATAGGAAACCCTAGCAGCCTGTACAACTGAAGCATCATTACCCATATAATCAACTACTCTTATAAAACCTTTATCTAAAACTTTTAAAGGCTTGTATAGAATACTTTCTAGACCTCGAGAGACCGGCCTTAAAGTAATATTTTTATTTTTCCTTAAGTCATTAATTTCATTATTCGTATTTTTCATTTTATAATAAATACATTATCTTTAATAAAACTTATAGTTAAATTTAATTAAAACTTTAAAGCTGTAAATAAATAATTATAATAGTATTGTTATTTTATAACTATGACGATAAATGGTGCGAGTAATAGACGAGTTGGACCCGGGGGCGGTACCCGGCGCCTCCACCAAATTTTACCTGGGGGCGAAATAGGATCGACAAGCGTTGAAAGGCGTATTCGTTCGTTCGGTATTGTACCACCGTAAAGGGCTAATTATAACTGCCAACGACAATAGTCGTGGGGTTGCGTTAGCAGCTTAAAGCTGTTGATAAAACCAAGCAGAATTAAGTCCTAAATTGTACACGCTTTTTAGGCGGGGTTTTGAAGGCACCTGGCAACAGAAGCCTTCTCAAAAAATAAAGTTGAGAAAATGAACAAAAAAATAAATTTTTTAGATTACAATAAATTAATTAGAGAAAACTTATTAAATGTTGTAAAGCAAGCCTTAAGTAAGTCAGCGGATTATGGTTTATCTGATGGACATCATTTTTATATAACTTTACTAACTAAATTCAAAGGGAATGTTTTACCTGAGTACCTTGCTAAAGAATATCCTGATAACATGATGATAGTAATAGAAAATGAGTATTGGAACTTAAAGGTAAAGGAAAATTGTTTTTTTGTGGACCTTAAATTTAAAGGTAAGATTGAAACATTAAAAATAATGTTTCAATCCTTGCTTAGTTTTGTTGATCCATCAGTTTCATTTAATTTAAACTTAGATGTAATAAATAATAATAAAAAAAACATAAAAACTAACAAAGTTAAGAAGAAAAAAAAAGTAGAATTAGAAAATAAGAGTAATATAATTTATTTAAATCCTGAAAAAGACTAACATGAAAAATGAAAATATATTTTCTAATATTTTTAAGACAAATGATGAAAAAGTTATCTATGAAGAAGTTTATAAAGCCAAATTTGAAAAGATAATTATAAAAAATAAAAATTATCTTTATGTAAATCAACGAGTTTTAGAGAAATTGGCTTATAAGGCATTTTTTAATATCTCACACTTCTTACGTGCAAGTCATTTAAAAAAACTGAATAAAATTTTAAAAGATAAGGATGCATCGGACAATGACAAGTATGTAGCAAACACATTATTAAAAAATGCCAATGTAGCTGCTGGAGGAATATTACCAATGTGCCAGGATACTGGTACAGCTATAATATTAGGGAAAAAAGGCAATCGAATTCTAACTAATGGTAAAGATCATGAAGGGTTATCAAAAGGAGTTTTCAATTGTTTTAAGAATAATAATTTAAGATATAGTCAAATGTCTGCAAAAAGTATGTATGAAGAAGTTAATACTAAAACTAACTTACCTGCTCAGATTGAAATTTTAAATGATGAAGATAACGATGAATATAAATTTTATTTTATTGCTAAGGGTGGAGGTTCAGCAAATAAAACTTTTTTTTTTCAAGAAACACCTTCTTTGCTAAAAAAAAATTTAGAAAACTTTCTTATAGAAAAAATATTATCAATAGGTACTTCAGCTTGTCCACCATATCATTTAGCAGTGGTAATTGGAGGTCTATCTGCTGAGATGAATTTAAAAACTCTAAAATTAGCAAGCAGTCATTTTTTAGACTCCCTTCCAAAAAAAGGAAATAATCTAGGAGCCGCCTTTAGAGACTTAAAGTTAGAGAATATTCTTTTTAAGAAAACTACTAAGCTTCAGATAGGCGCACAATTTGGAGGAAAGTACTTTTGTCATGATGTACGAGTAATTAGATTACCAAGACACGGAGCAAGTCTTCCGATTAGTATAGGAGTGTCTTGCGGTGCAGATAGGCAAGCTATAGGAAAAATAAACAAAAAAGGCGTTTTTTTAGAAAAGCTAGAAAAGAATCCTGCAAAATTTTTACCAAAGATTGAGATTAATTCCTTATCAAAAACTGAAATTAAAATAAACCTGGATAAACCTTTAAAAGAAACTTTAAAAGAGTTATCAAAACTTAAGATTAAAACAAGAATATTACTTTCTGGTACCTTGATTGTAGCTAGAGATCTAGTACACAGTAAACTTAAAGATAAACTAGATGAAGGAAAAACCCTACCTTCTTACTTTTTTAATCATCCTGTATATTATGCAGGACCGGCAAAAACCCCTGATGGTTTTAGTACTGGTTCCTTTGGGCCAACTACTGCAGGAAGAATGGACTCTTACGTCGAACAATTCCAAAAAATTGGAGCAAGTTTAATAATGTTGGCTAAAGGAAATAGATCGTCTGTAGTACGAGAAAGCTGTAAAAAAAATTCAGGGTTTTACTTAGGCTCTATTGGAGGCCCTGGAGCAGAACTTGCTGCAAATAATATTATAGATGTAAAATGTATTGATTATAAAGAGTTAGGAATGGAAGCAGTATGGAAAATAAAAGTTTTTAATTTTCCTGCTTTTTTAATAATAGATAATAAAGGAAATGACTTTTATTCTAATTTTATTAATTAAACCTGAATAATTTTTTTAATATTTTTAACTAACTTTTTAGAGTTTTCACGTTTCGGTACCTCTACACCTTTTATACAAGCCCTCCTTTTTTCCATTTTTGACATCCATCTTTTTAAGTTATCAAGCTTATCAATATTAATTCCTGCCCAGTAATAAACTCTTACCCAACACCAGTTTGCTATATCTGCTATAGAATATTCGTTACAAATCCATTCTCTTTTTTCTAGTTGTCTATCCAAAACTTCGTAGAGCCTTCTGCATTCATTTTGATATCTTGCTATAGCTAATGGAATTTTATCATCTAAATAACGATAGAATACATTTGCTTGCCCTTGCATTGGACCAATTCCAGACATTTGAAACATTAACCACTGAACAACCTCAATTCTTTCCACTTCAGAATTAGGAATTAGTTTATTATATTTAGAGGCTAAATAGTATAAAATCGCACCACTGTCAAAAATGATGTCCTCTCCATGTTTAAGAACTGGTATTCTTCCATTTGGGTTTAATTCAAGAAACCAACCTTCTCTTTGCGTTCCTTTAGATAGATCTATCTTATGAACATTATATTTAAGATTTAATTCTTCCAACATTATAGAAACTTTATAACCATTTGGAGTAGCTGCAGTATATAAATCTATATTCATAATTAATCTAATAAATTTTCTATTATATTATCAAAATTTTTTTCCAATTTTTTTTTAATTTTCTTCTTTATTTCTTTTTCTGCTATTTTTATAAGCATAGTTTTTACAGCAGAATCATTAAAAGATAACTTGGTTTTAGGATCTGATAACTTTCCTTTTGTATTAATACTAAATAATGAAAGTAGACTGTTATCATTATCATAATCTGTTTTAAGTTCAATATTATTAGTCTTCATATTGTATTCACCAGAAATAGAAAAGATCTCATCTTCTGATTTTAACTTTGTTAGAGGTAAATTAATAATTTCATTTTTATGTAGAAGTTTTATTTTTAGTGCTCCAATATTTGTATCACCCACTAGCAATGTTTTTTTTGCCTCTTTAATTTGATTTAAGCTATTAAGCTTTTTAATATTTTTTTTAAATGCTATTAAATTAATATTGTTAATAATTATTTCATTGCCTAATAATGAAGAGCTTCCTGTAGCTGTATAGTAAAATTTTTCACTTTTATCTAATTTTCCCTCTAAATTAGTTTCTATATTTAAATTACCTCTAATTAAGTTAATGTTATAAAACTTATTTAAACTAGCAAGCTCCAAGTTTTTAAAATAAAAGTAAACATTGTATTGCATATTTTTATTTATTATAAATTTACTACTTACTTTTGATTTAAAAAAGTTTTCAGCTTTCATAGTTATTATTATATCCTTTTTTTTTGAAAGGTTAATTTCAGTATTATGGAGTTCAATATCCTTATAAATAATTTTTTTAGCTGAAAGTGAAGAATTCAATATAATATTTTTTGAAATTTCAAATATATTTCTTTTTTTTTCTTCTAGCTTAATTTTCTTAATTTTCTTTTCTTTTTTATTTGCATTAATTGATCTTTCTTTTACTTTAAAAGTTTCTGAAGGATAGAATTTGCTTATATCTATATAATCAATATAAAAATCTGTAAGTATATTTGTTTTATTTCCTTCAATCTTAATAATTCCTTTTCCATCAAGTATAGTATCTTTAAATGCTATTTTAATATTATTTATCTGAAGGTTTTTTTTTTTAATATTTATATAAGCACCTAATTTCAAATCATTTTTTTTATCTATTAAGTTTTTTTTAAGCAGACCCTCTACAGAGAGATCTCCTTCATTTAACGCAAAATTATACTTTCCAGAGTTATTAATATCATAAAAAGCAGAATTAAAATTACCCTTAAATTCTATGTCATTATTAGATATTTTTGTATTGTAGTTAAAGTTTATTTTTTTATTTTTAAAATAAAATTCCCCTACTAATTTTGATTTACTGTTATCATTGTGTTGAAACCGTAAAGAAATATTTTTTACAGTTTGTTGTTTTTTATTTTCTATGTATTCTATGGAAGAATTAACTAAATAAAGATTTTTAATAATAAAATAATTTCCTTTATTTTTTTCTTTCTCTATTTTATGAGGCTGTGAATTGTCATGATTGACAGGCTGAGTTATCTTTTTGTTTACAGTCCAGTTGTATGAGTTTTTTTTATTTTTTTTTATAAAAATTTTAGCATCATTTAATTTTATACCTTCAAAGTATATATTCCCTCTTAATAAAGATGAAATTGATGGATATATATCTAATTCTTTGGCTTTGAAAAGTATTTCATTTTTATTAGTAAGAGTAATTTCTTTTGCTGTTAATTTTACCTCAGGGAAAATAGCTAAATCTATTACTCCACTTATTATTAATTTATAGCCTGTTTGACTTTCTATTATTTTGTATAATTTTGTTTTGTAAGTATTAATATCAAAATACGAGGGTGCTAGTATTATGGATGCAAGAGTAAACCCTATGATTACCAAAAATGAGTAAAAAATAGTCCTCATGATTAGCCATTTAATTGATCATTAATTATGTCTAGCATCTTATTACTGTTAGGCTTAGTCATTGGAGAAAATGACTCAATAAACTTACCCTCTTTACTAAAAAGAAACTTGTAAAAGTTCCATTTAGGCTTTACCCCATGTTCACTTGCAAGCCAACTATAAAAATCATGTTTTGTTTCTCCTGTAACAGAGATGATTTTTGTCATAGGAAATGTTATATCAAATTTTGTTTCACAAAAGTCTTTAACCTTTTCCTCATCACTATATTCTTGTTTAAAACTATTAGAAGGCATTCCTAAAACTACTAATCCCATATCTTTATAATTTTTATAAACTTTTTCTAACCCTTCAAATTGTTTTGTAAAACCGCACATAGATGCTGTATTTACAACTAATAAAACTTTATTTTTAAATGATTTTAATTCTATCTTCTTTCCATCTATAGAGGTAAACGTAAAGTTATATAAATTATTTGAAAAAACCATCATACTGAACAAAAATAAATTTAAAATTAATCCTATTTTCAACATACATATTTTCCTTTCTAAATTCTATTTAAAATTTCTTAATAACCTTTGCTTTTTTATATTCCAATCTTTCTTTTTTTTGTCATCTCTTTTATCGTATAATTTTTTCCCTTTAGCAACTCCTATCTCTATTTTTGCAAAACCTTTTTTATTAAAATAAACTTTTGTTGGAACTATTGTAAATCCTTCTCTTTCAATTTTTCCTTGAAGTGTATTTATCTCTTTTTTTTTTACTAAAAGTTTTCTTTTTCTTTTAGATTCACTCACTAATATTTTAGAAGAATTATTATATGGTGCTATATCAGCATTTATGAGCCAGAGTTCTCCATTTTTTGTTTCCGCAAAAGCTTCATTTATACTTACTTTACCTTCTCTAAGTGACTTAACCTCATCACCACTTAAAACTATACCTGCTTCTAATGTTTGATTAATGAAATATTCAAAATAGGCTTTTTTATTTTTTGCAATAATAGCCATAACGTAGGATTAGTAATATTTTAAAGCTAATTTTTTCACAACCTTTTCAAGTTTTTCTTGATTTTGCTTACTAATTTTTGTTAATGGCAACCTAATTTCATAATCACACATACCTAAAATATGAGCAATATATTTGACTGGACATGGGTTAGACTCAACGAAGAGCAAGTGATTTAGGTGTGAAATTTTACTATTTACTATGAAAGCTTCTTTGTAGTTTCCTTCAACCCATGCATTTTGTAAGTTAGATATTAATTTTGGAGCTACATTAGCTGTCACAGAAATTATACCATCTCCTCCTTGAGCTAAATAGGCTAACTGAGTACCGTCTTCACCTGAAAGTTGAAAAAATTTCTTATGAGTAATATTTTCATTTAACTTTACCGGTCTAGTCAAATCATTTGTGGCATCTTTTACTCCAACAATATTTTCATGAGCGGACAATTCAATAATTGTTTCATTGCTTATATCAACTACGCTTCTTCCGGGAATATTATATATAAAAATAGGTAAATCGACTGAGTCAGCAATTTTAAGATAATGTTCTTTTAATCCCTTTTGACTTGGTTTATTATAGTAAGGAACTACTACTAATGCGCTATCCGCACCAACATCTTTTGCATGTTTAGTAAAGGTAACTGCTTCCTGAGTTGAATTTGAACCAGTTCCTGCCATTACTGTCATCTTACCGTCTGAATATTTTATAGCTAGCTCTACTACTAGTTTATGTTCTTCATGACTTAAAGTTGGCGACTCACCAGTAGTTCCACAAGGTATAATTCCTTTTGTTCCATTTTCAATATGCCAATAGATAATTTTTTTAAAACTTTCTTTATCAATTACACCGTTTTTAAAAGGAGTAATAAGAGCACAATAAGATCCTTGATAATTCATGTTTCAACCTTTATTTTAAATATAGTATTATGTCATATTTTAAAATATTAGTAATTATATTTTCTATTTTTATAAGCTCTTCCTTGTTAGCTAAAGAAGAGTATCTACTAAAAGATTTTTATTTGATTAAGTCGGATTTAAAGCTATTTAAAAATGCTCTAAAAGAAGGCGATAAAGCGAAATGGAAAAGATCCCTTGATACATCTAAAAAAATTAAAAATAATCTAGCAAAAAAAATTATAGTTTGGAGATGGTTATCTGCCAATGATAGTTTAACAAGCTTAGCAGATCTTAAAAAGTTCTATTATGAAAATCCACTGTGGCCTAATATAAAAAAAATTAGAAAAAAAATTGAGTCAAAAATTAGTGTTAGCGACAGTAAGTCTGGGCTACTTTGGTTTCAAGAAAACCCTCCATTATCAGGTTTAGGGAAAATTAAATTAGCAAGTATGCTAATTAAAAATAATTTTAAAGCTGAGGGTGTTTGGCTATTAAATGAGTCTTGGATAAATCATACATTTTCATATTCAGAAGAAAAATATATCTTAAATAAGTTTAAAAATCTAATATCAGATAATTCCAACTCAAAAAGAATAGAAAATTTAATTTGGAGAAAGTCATGGTCAAGTACAAGAAGACAACTTAAAAGAGTAAATAATGATATAAGATTATTATCAAAAGCAAAAATTAATCTTGCTAGAAGAAAAGGTAATGTTGATAAATCAATTAAAAAAGTACCAAAAAAATATTTACTAGAAGAGGCTTTAATTTATGAAAGAATTAAATGGAGAAGAAGATCTAGGCTAGAAAGTAGTTCTTTAGATCTCTTGTTAAGTCATAATAAACCCATAACTAAACAAAAAAAATGGTGGAAGGAAGTAAATTATCATACTCGAAAACAATTAAGTTATAAAAATTATACCAATGCTATTAATATTTTAAAAAAATACGATAATAATAGTAGTGAATTTTATTATAAAGCTAGTTGGCTTATAGGCTGGCTATCACTAACATTTGAAAAAGATCCCAAAACTGCCTATGAAAGTTTTACTAAGATGTTTGAAAATGTTAAAACTCCTATATCAAAAGCAAGGTCATCATATTGGGCAGGCAAATCTGCAGAGGCTGCAGAGGACTCAAATGCTGCATTTATTTGGTATGAAAGAGCCGCGGCATTTCCTTCTACTTTTTACGGACAACTGGCTATTAAAAAAAATAATAAAAAATTTTTTATTCCTGACATCAGGGAGAACATTTCATCTGAAGATATCAAAAAATTTAATAAAAAATCCTTACTTCAAGTTTTAATAATTTTAAACCAGGCAAAACACAAAAAGCTTTTAAGAAAGTTTACTAAAAACGAAATAAATAATCTTAATAGCACTAAAGATACAGTGATGTTAATTAACTTTCTTAAACAAATCAATAAAACATCTTTAGCAATATATGCCGGCAGAAAAGCAGTTTACAGAGACATTTATATTCCTAGCCTAAATTTTCCTCTTCCAGATAAAAAACTATTTAAAGTCTATAAAGAAACTAGTCTTATACCTCTAAATGTAGCATTAGCTATTTCAAGGCAAGAAAGTGCGTTTGATCAAAAAGCTATTAGCCGAGCAGGAGCAAGAGGCCTTATGCAGTTAATGCCAAGGACTGCTAGAGTAACAGCAAAAAAACTAAATTATAAATACTTAAGGAAAAATTTAACATCAGAGCCTTCCTACAATATACGATTAGGAACAGCTTACTTTAAAGAGATGTTAGAGAAGTTTAATGGCTCTTATGTGTTAGCATTGGCTGCATATAATGCTGGACCAAATAGAGTAAAACGGTGGCTAAAAACTTATGGTGATCCTAGAAAAAAATCAATTGATCAAGTAACCTGGATAGAATTAATTCCTATAAGTGAAACTAGAAATTATGTGCAAAGGGTATTAGAAGGTATTTATATGTACGGTGTTTTGTTAAAAGAGGAAAAAAATATTACATCTGGACATATTAAATTTTTCTGATTACCTCCAACCAGCCCTAGTCATCATAAATAAAGCTTCTTTATTATAATTTCCTATTAAATTTAGATCTAAAGCATCCTCTTTAGGAATAACATATTTACTCATAAAATCATTTAAGATTATATTATTCTTAATAGGGTATTCAAAGTTTTTTTCTGCATAAATCTTTTGAGCCTTGTCGCTAATTAAAAACTCTAAAAACTTCAAAGCATTATTATAATGTTTAGTATATTTTATTATTCCAGCTCCGCTAATATTAATATGTGTTTTCATTTCTTTATCATGTGGAAAGTATATTTTTAAATTTTTTAATTTATTATTTTTATCGTTCTTTTTCATTTTAAAATAATAATAACTGTTAACTAATGCTATATCTCCTTCTCCTGCTAAAACTGCTCTTATTTGGTCTCTATCACCTCCAGAGGGGTTCCTAGAAAAATTGTTTTTAAAATTATATAAAAATTTATTTACTCTTTCCTTTCCATAATTGTTGATCATTGCTGCGATAAGAGACTGATTATAAACATTATTTGAAGATCTTACTAAAATTCTAGACTTCCATTTATTTTCCATTAAATCTATATAACCTTTTAACTCAGATGGTAAAACTCTATTTTTATCATATACAAAAACTCTTGCTCTTTTGCTTATACAAAACCAGAAATTTTGATTATCTCTAAGCCCAGCTGGTATATTCTTTTCTAAACTATTACTATTAACTGCCATAAATAAGCCTATGCTTTTAGCATGTAACAGCCTTGCAATATCAACAGTTAAAAGAATATCTGCCTTAGTGTATTTTCCCTCTTTCTGTATTTTATCTATTAATTGATTTGCTTTAGCAGAAATTATATTTACTCTTATACCTTCTTTTTCTTCAAAAGCCCTAATCAATGGCCTCATTAGAACCTCTTGTCTTGCAGAATACAAATTTATATTTTCTGCTAATGATAAATTAAATAAATTAGCTAGATATAGAAATATAGAAATAGATATAACTTTTAAATACATTCGTTTAAGAATATTATTTAACTTAAATAATTCAATACTTTTTGAAAAAAAAATTATTATGAATACTTTGATAAATATAATATATTTAATCTAGGGCGATTAGCTCAGTGGGAGAGCACCACGTTGACATCGTGGGGGTCACTGGTTCAATCCCAGTATCGCCCACCAGTATTTTAAATAGTTTTTTTGTAAGGTGTTTTTGTGTCAGATTTTTTTTTAAATTATATTAACCTGTTTATAATTTTAATATTATCAACGTTTGCTCCCTTTGTTTTTATCAAATTGTTATTACCTAGAATAAGAAATTTTTTAAATAAAAAGAATAGAAAAATCTTTTCTAACTTAATAAGTGTTAAATTTTTCTATTCAGTAAGTTTTATAATACCTCCACTAATTATTTTATTTTCTTTAAAAAATATAGACTTAGTAGGTTATGAAAATATTTATAAACCTCTTTTCATTTTACAAAGAGCCTGTGGTTTTATAGTCATAATTTATTTACCAATACTGCTTAATAAATTATTATCTGCACTAAGCCTGACATTTAAAAATAATACATTTTTTGTTAGATACCCTGTAAATACCTATCTACAACTTATTAAATTAATCATAATTTTAGTTTCTTTAATTTTAGCGGCTTGTTACCTATTAAATACCTCACCCTGGGGAGTGCTATCTGGAATAGGTGCTTTAGGAGCAATTTTACTACTAGTATTTAAAGACACAATATTAGGCCTTGTAGCAAGTATACAAGTATATTCTGGAAACCTTATTAAAGAAGGTGACTGGATAGAACTTAAAAGTTTAGATATTGATGGAGAAGTTTTAGAAGTAGGATTACACCGAGTAAAAGTTAAAGCTTGGGATAATTCTGTAACTACTTTTCCTACATCAAAATTTTTAGAATTAACTTTTAAAAATTGGAGAAATATGAAAGAAAGTGGAGGAAGACGTATAAAAAGAAATATCATTATAAAAACCTCATCAATAAAATTTTTAGAGCAGCCACTTATAGATAGGCTTTCTTCAATTTATTTACTGACAAAGTATATGGATATGAAGTCTGCAGAAATAAAGAAAGATAACACTTTAAAGAATCAGTCCAAAAATAATGCAAGAAAGCTTACTAACATTGGATGTTTTAGAATTTATATAAAAAGCTATCTAGAAAATCATAAAAAAATTAATAAAAACATGACTCTGATGGTTAGACAGCTTCCACCCTCTCAATTTGGACTACCTATAGAAATTTATACATTTACATCTACTACCAATTGGCAAGAATATGAGAACATACAATCTGATATTTTTGACCATATCTTTGCATCAGCTAAATTATTTGAGTTGTCAGTCTACCAAAGCCCTTCGAGTTATGACGTAAATGCAGCTTTTAGCTTAGGTAAAAATAATTGATGCAAGTAGTAGCTGCAATTCTTGTATACAAGAATAATATTTTAGCTTTCAGACGTCCTATATCTAAATCTAATCAGTTTATTTCATTAAAATATGAGTTTCCTGGGGGAAAGATCAAAAAAAATGAGACAGATATCGTAGCTTTAAATAGAGAGTTAAAAGAGGAGTTAGAAGTTAATATTTCAGAATTTATACAATACTTTAGCACATCCTTTAAATATCCTGATAAAGAAGTCCATATTAATTTTTATTTATCAATTATTAAAAATCTTAAATTTAAGATGAATGCTCATGTCTCTTACAAATTGGTATCTATAAACAACCTACGAACCCTAGATTGGCTTGATGCAGACTATGCTTTAATTGATTACATTGAAAAAAAAGGGTTTCCTAAAGAGCTATTTTAAACTTCTTATTATTAGTGGAATTTTTTCCTTAAACTTAAAAAATCCTTTTTTGCAATGTACCCACGAGTTTTGATAAAAACTATCTAGGATACTATGTTTTATAATTTTTTTATTAGTTGTTTGTAATTCTTTATAAAAAATATTCTTCTCATAACCTTCTTTAAAATATTCAAATATTAAATTTTCAATATTATTATTAATTAATATTTGATTTATTTTTTTAGTATTATCCGGAAAAAAAATTTCATAACTCTTTACTTTCTTACTTAAATTATATTTAACAAACTCTTTTAATAATTCATCATGAAAATCTATAACAATTTTACTTTTTTTTAATTTACTAATATTAAACCTTATTAAAATCACTAACTTGATATCCTCTCTAAGCCTATTCAATAAATTTAAACTAAGGTTAGTTTCTGGAACTAATAGTGCTAAGTTCTTATAGCTTTTTTTTAGAGGTGTGAATGATATCTCGGTTTGCTGTTTTATTTCTGTATCCAAATTTATATTGCAAACTTTAGGAAGCATAAATTTTTTATAATGATTATGTGTAAATTTATTAATATTATCTATACTTGCAATATATTTTTTTCCTACTGTTTGTATACCCGCCACCCATCTCCATGATAATAAATTAGAGGCTGTATCTGCATCTAACAAGTTTTCATGAAAGAATTTAGCTCCTAATTGCCAAGGAATATTTAAATAGTGTATCCAAATACTTGCGAACCACATTCTTACGTGGTTATGTAGGTACCCCTTTTGCTTTAAGGTAGTCACCCACTCATCAAAGGGTTTAATTCCTGTTTCTGCAGAAATAGCAATCAAATAGTTATTAATGCTTTCTAAGTTATTATCCTCGTGAAAATTAATTCTATCATTATAAGTTTTCCAAATATTTTTATAGTTTTCAAGCCAGCCTTGCCAGTAAATTCTCCAAAATATTTCTTGTATAAACTTTTCACAATTATTTTTAGAATTTATTACTTTTTTAAGAAGATATTTTTCAGTTATAAAACCACAGCTAATATATGGAGATAAACCTGATACATTCTTTAATGCATCATTGCCAAAATATACAAAATTTCTATCTTTGCTATAACTTAAGATTTTATTTTTAAGAAAATCTTCTATCAATAAATTTGCATATTCATATTTTGGCTTAAAATACATACTTAATATTTAATTTTTTAATAGTATTTATAAGAAAAATTTGACCTGATAAAATAGCATTTCTAAAAGATTATACTTACAAATAATTATCTGAACCTTATATTCTTTCTAGAAAGGTCGCTTATTTTTTTACATCCCATAAGTTTCATATCTCTCTCTATTTCTTTTTGCATATTACTTAAAGCTCTTTCTACACCAGCTTGACCTGAAGAAGCTAGTGCGTATAAGTAGAATCTGCCACCTGAACAAGCTTTCGCTCCTACGGAAAGTGCTTTTAACACATGAGTTCCTCTTCTAATACCGCCGTCACAAATAACATCTATTTTATCTCCAACAGCATCTACTATTTCTGCTAATTGATCAAAAGGTGACCTTGACCCGTCCAGTTGTCTTCCACCATGGTTTGAAACCATAATAGCAGTAGCTCCTATGTCCACAGCTTTTCTAGCATCATCAACGCTCATAATCCCCTTTAAGCAAAAATGTCCTCCCCATTTTGCTCTAAGTTGTTCTGCATCTTTCCAATTCATATTTTGATCCAGCATTGAACTAAAATAATCACCTACAGAAATGGCTAGATTACTTCCTTCCGTTATATAGTCTTTTAATTGTGATAGCTCAAATTTTTTGTGCGTAAAATAATTTATAGCCCACATTGGATGAAAAGCAAAGCTAAACAAACTTGCTAGAGTTAACCGTGGAGGTGAGGTAAACCCTGTCTTAAGATCTCTTTCTCTATTTCCGCCAGTGATGGTATCCACAGTCAGAGCGATAGCGTCAAATTTTGCTTCTTTACACTTTTCTACCATACTGTCATTTAATCCTCTATCTTTATGAAAATAAAATTGAAAAACTTTTGGTGTTTTTACATGTTCTGCTATTTCTTTAAGGCTATAAGTACCTAAAGAAGATACTCCAAAAAAAGTATTAAAATTTTGTGCTGCTTTACCTACAGCTAGTTCCCCATCATGATGAAAAAGTCTTTGTAGAGCAGTAGGAGAGCAAAAAATTGGAAGTCCTATTTTTTTTCCCATAATCTCTACAGACATGTCAATGTCTTGCACTCCAGCTAAAACATTAGGTACTAAATCACACCCGTCAAATGACTCAGTGTTTCTTTTGACAGTTACCTCATCATCAGCTGCTCCATCTATATAATGAAAAATTGGACCTGGAAGCCTTTGCTTAGCTAAAAGCCTAAAGTCTTCTGTATTATTACAATTATTTAAAGTTTTAAACATACTATTTAATATAATAAAAAAATTTTTATAACAATAAAAAAATCGTCGATTTAAAAAATTAATAATGATATAAATTATTTATGAAAATAAAAAAGTCCAATAGTGGTATTTCTAGTATTGCTCATGAAACTAAGCTGCATGTAGAAAAAGGAAGTATATTTATTTCCGAGTGTACTTTAGATGTTCATGGCTACATCAAAGGAAATATAAAAGGCAAATACATAAAAATCGGGCCTAAGGGAAAAATAGACGGAAACCTCAATTGTGATACACTAGAAATTTATGGTGAATTTACTGGAAATGGTGAAGTAAGAGAGCTTCAAGTTTGTAAAGGAGGAAGAGTAAAAGGCTCCTTATCATATAATTCTATTGTAGTTGAAGTTGGAGCAATCATATCTGGGCCTATGAAGCCTATTGATAAAGATCCGGTGTTGCTAATTGAAAATAAATAAACTTCCTAAAGAAATTTTTCAAGCATCTGTTAACTTTGGGCTATTATCAGAAAATCAAAGCTATAGCTTTAAAAAGATTACTGATGGAGTTTCTTCTGATATATGGCATGTAAAAACCTCACTTAAAGACTTTTGTATAAAAAGAGCATTAGCCAAACTTTCTGTAAAAGAAGATTGGTTTGCTCCGATTGATAGAAGTAACTTTGAAGTAAAATATTTCGAACAATGTAAAAAAATTATTCCTAATTCTTTTCCTAAAATACTTGGTCATGATAATAAAAAATATATACTAGCTATGGAATGGTATGATGATGTTAATTATGTCTTGTGGAAAGATAATTTATTAAAAAAATTAATTTCTATTAAGGACTCAAAAAGAGTAGGAAAGCTGTTAGGTTTAGTTCATAAGGCCTTTCATAAAAAAAAGAATTTTGAGAAATTGTTTATTAATGATAGTACTTTTTATTCTATAAGAATAGAACCTTATCTTCTATTTACATCTAAATCCTATCCTGAACTATCAAAGCAATACAAAAATACTATTGAATTCTTAACTAAAAACAAAACTACAGTAATACATGGAGACTTCAGTCCAAAAAATATTCTCATAGGAAAAAACTACCCTATAATATTAGACGCTGAAACAGCATGCTGGGGAAATCCTTTTTTTGATTTAGCATTTTTAAATAATCATCTAATTCTAAAAAGCATACTAAATAAAGACATAATTAAAGCCTACATCAAAACGAGTAAGGCATTTTTAGAAAGTTATTTTGCTATTTTTTCTTCCATAAATAATAAGGCTTTTATTAAAAAGTTTATAACCTTACAAGCTCTTTTAGTGTTAGCTAGAGTAGATGGAAAATCTCCAGTGGAATACTTTAATAAAAAACATAAATCAATAGCAAGAAATTTAGCTAAAAGCATAATAGAAAAAAAAATAACTACATTTAATGATTTTTTCATAAACTGGGAAAATGTTATCAAATCATAAAATAAAAAAAATAAATGGAAGAATGGTTTTTGATAGCAGGGGTATTCCTACAATAGAAGCTGAAGTGGTTTTAAATAATGGTATTACAGGTAGAGCTATTGCTCCTTCAGGTGCTTCAAAAGGAAAAAATGAAGCTTTAGAAAAAAGAGATAATGGTAAAAATTTTTTAGGCCTAGGAGTAGAAAAAAATATAAAAATAATTAAAAGTGAAATTAACTCTTCTTTAGAGAACATGTCTGTTTTAGATCAATCAGCTATTGACAATAATATATCTAAATTGGATGGCACTGTAAATAAATCAAATATTGGAGGAAATACATCCATAGCAGTATCTATGGCAGCCCTTAAGGCTGCAGCTAAATTTAATAATAAAGAATTATGGGATCATATTAGAGAGTCAAAAAAGAAGTTATATTTACCTATTCCTCAAGTTCAAATATTTGGTGGTGGCGCGCATGCAGCTAACAAAGTTTCTATTCAAGACTTTTTAATTATACCAAATGGTGCAAAGAATTTTAAAGTGGCCCTGGAATGGGTATTTAAGATTTTTAGAAATACTTATGAAGAATTAAAAAAAAAAAACCTCTTAAGTGGTTTTGCTGACGAAGGAGGTTATTGGCCTTGTTTTAAAAGCAATGAAGATATATTAATATTTTTATCAAACATTATTTCAAAGTCTGGTTTGAAACCTCTTAAACAAGTTTCAATAGCATTAGACGTGGCCGCTAATAACTTTAAAGTAAAAAAGGGATATAAAGTCGCTAAAAATAAAAACTTTCAAGCAGAAGAGTTGTTAGACTTATTTATAAAATGGGTAAAAAAATACCCAATTATTTCTATAGAAGACCCTTTTGCTGAAGAGGACTCAGATTTCTTTTATAAACTAAAAAAAAAGTTACCAAAATATGTACAATTAGTCGGAGATGATCTTGTTGTTACTAATAAAAAATTAATTAAAAAGGCTTTTAAGGATAAGAGTATAAATGCTGTTTTATTAAAACCTAATCAAATAGGTACTATTACTGAAACTTATCAGGCCTATAAGCTAACTGAAGAGTTAGGAATAATTAATATTATATCGGCTAGATCTGGAGAAACTGAAGATGTAACAATTTCTGACCTAAGTATTGGTTGGCAAACCAATCAGATTAAAGTTGGATCCTTTTCAAGGTCAGAAAGACTAGCAAAATGGAACCAATGTTTGAGAATAGGAGAGAAATTGAATAATTCTTTTTTAATGAACCAAAACAAAAAACTTAAGTGGACTAAACTTTAATTAGTAAACTTTTTTAATTTTCAAATTTTTCCATTCCTCCAGTACTTTACTTAGTTCACCTTTATTTTGAACAGGATACTGTCTAGTAGGCACTGTTAATTCTATAACATAACCATTAGGATCCCTAAAATAAACTGATTTTATAAAACCGTGGTCACTTATACCTCTTGTTTCAATACATAGTATTTTTGCTTTTTTAATGTACATTTTCAAGTTTTTATTTGACACCTCAAAAGCTATATGTAAGTCAAAATCATGTTGATCTTTAAAATCAAAAAAAGTATTGGGATCTTCAAAAAAAGCTATAGATGACCCATCCTGTAAAGTATAGAAAGAATGTAAAACCTTTGTTTCTCTTTTACTTTTTGTAGTATTTATTATAAATGCTTTTGTAAATTCTAAACCTAGGAAATCTACGTAAAACTTTTTAGTATCAAGTGTATTTTGACATCTGTAAGCGCTGTGATGTAGCTTTTTTATATTTATCATTATTTATTTTGACAAAACTCCTTAATCATTATATATAAAAATCGTAAAGGAGTTTCAAATGAAAGTTTTAGCTTCGTTAAAAAGTGCTAAAAATAGAGATAAAGATTGCAGATTAATTAGAAGAAAAGGAAGATTATTAGTAATCAACAAAAAAAACCCTAGGCTAAAAGCTAAGCAAGGTTAGTATGGATAATTCACACTTAAAGGAAAAAATAGAAGCCGCTACTTTTAGAAAGATTATCAAACATTTACAAGATAATAAAAATTTGCAAAATATTGACTTAATGAACTTAGCAGGGTTTTGTAGAAACTGTATTTCTAAATGGTATACTGAATCTTCAAAAGAGCATGGAAATGAGGTAGAATATGATGAAGCAAAAAAAATTATTTATAATATGCCATATTCAGAATGGAAACAAAAATATCAAAAATAATTACTTTTTATAATCCTTAAACCAGCTAGTAAAATTTTTTAATCCTTCTTCTATTGAGGTTTTTGGTTCAAAATCAAGTTCTTTTTTAGTTTTGGTTATATCAGCATAAGTAGCTTTAACATCTCCCAATTGCATAGGAAGGAATTTTTTATTAGCTTTACGACCTAATATTTTTTCTAGCAAACCTATAGTTTTATTAACTGAAATAGGGCTATTATTTCCTAGGTTAAATATTGAATGTTTATTTACTTTATTTTTAATGTTGTACGAAATAGCAGATTTAATCCCTATAATAATATCATCAATGTAAGTAAAATCTCTACTTAGAATTCCTTTATGAAAAACCTTTATGGGTTTTTTTTTTAGTATAAGGTCAGTAAATTGCCATATTGCCATATCGGGTCTTCCCCAAGGACCGTATACAGTAAAAAATCTTAACCCTACAATGTGAAGTGAAAATAATTTGCTGTAACTTTCTGCCATTAATTCATTTGCCCTTTTAGTTGCGGCATACAAAGAAACAGGACTAGAAACATTGTCTTCAACAGAAAAGGGGGCCTTCTTATTTCCACCATATACAGAACTTGATGAAGCATATACTAGTTTGGTTTTAGGCTTAGATCTGCAATATTCCAAGATCTCTAAAAATCCATCAATATTTGACTTAGTATAAACTCTTGGATTAACAAGCGAATGCCTAACACCAGCTTGTGCAGCTAAATGGCATATAACATTAAACTTTTTATTTTTAAAAAATTTATTGATACTAGTCCTATCTGATATGTCTAGCTTATAGAAATTAAAATTCTTATGTCTTTTAATGTTTTTTAATCTGTATAATTTAAGATTTACACTATAATAACTATTTAAATTATCTATACCATATACTGAATGACCTTCAGAGAGAAGTTGGATAGCCAACTTACTTCCTATAAAACCTGCAACTCCTGTAATTAAAATATTCACTTATATATAAAAAATTAAAAAATTGTAACTATTTTGTTATAATGGAGATATAATAAAAATTACAGTTTTATTTACTATGAATATAACATTACAAGATAAATATATTAAAGAAGAAGGTAGTATCTTTGTTACTGGATCACAGATCCTTGTAAAATTGCCTCTTATACAAAAAAAGCTCGATGAAATAATCAATCTAAATACATCAGGTTTTATTTCCGGTTACAGAGGCTCCCCACTTGGAGTATACGATAAAGCCTTATGGGAAGCTCAAAAATATCTTAAGAAAAATTCCATATTTTTTTCTCCTGGTTTAAATGAAGACTTAGCAGCTACAGCTGTTTGGGGATCTCAACAACCAAACTTAATGTCAAAAGGAAAAAATGATGGTGTTTTTTCTATTTGGTATGGAAAGGGACCAGGAGTTGATAGATCTGGAGATGCGTTTAAACATGGAAACTCAGCTGGAACTTCTAAGAATGGTGGAGTGCTTGTTCTACTAGGAGATGACCACACAGCAAAATCATCAACTATAGCTCATCAAAGTGAGTTTGCAATGCTAGATGCTCAAATTCCAATATTAAACCCCTCAAATTTAGAAGATCTATTTAACTATGGTATATTTGCATGGGCTTTATCTAGATACTCTGGCTTATGGGTTTCTATGAAATGTATTACTTCTAATATGGACAGTTCCTCATCTATAAATATAAATTTAAATAAACTAAAATTTATATCTCCTACAAATTATGATAATTCATACCTTCATATTAGAGCTAATGATAATATTTTAGAACAAGAAAAACGAATTGGTGAAAAGAAAATTCCTGCTGCTATACAATTTGCTAATTCTAACAATATCAATAAATATTTATGGAAATCAAGAAAAAAAAAAATCGGTATAATTTCTACAGGAAAGGCTTTTTCTGATACCTTAGATTGTTTATCACTTTTAGGTATTAATGAGAAAAATTCAGAAAACATTGGGCTTCACCTTCTCAAAATGGGTATGTCTTGGCCTTTAGACAATAAAGTTATAGAAAGTTTTTCATCCGGGCTTGATGAACTATTAATAGTAGAAGAAAAAAGGTCTTTTTTAGAAAGTAATATCAGAAGTCAATTATATAATTTAAACAATAAGCCAAAAAGAATTGTAGGTAAGTATGATGAAAAAAATAATAAACTTATCCCAGAAAGCTACCAAATTTCAAAGAAAGATTTAAGAAATGTTATAGAACAAAGAATATCAAAAAATAGTAGCTTTAACTTTTCCAAAGAAATAATTAATACTAAAAACTTTAAAAAAGTTTCTGTAAAAAACTACATAGAAAGAACCCCCTATTTTTGTTCAGGTTGTCCACACAATACTTCTACTAAAGTACCAAAAGACAGCAAGGCAATGGCAGGAATAGGTTGCCACTTCATGGCACAATGGATGAATAGAAATACATCTTTATATACTCACATGGGAGCAGAAGGAGCTAATTGGATTGGTATGTCTAATTTTGTAGAAGATGAACATATTTTTCAAAATATAGGAGATGGTACATATAATCATTCAGGCTTGCTAGCCATAAGAGCCGCTGTGGCTTCTAAAGTAAATATAACTTACAAGATACTCTATAATGATGCAGTTGCCATGACAGGAGGACAACCTATTGACGGACTGCCTACCCCTGTAAATATATCACATCAGCTTTATGGAGAAGGCGTCTCTAAAATAGCATTAATATCAGATAACATAGAAAAATATAATAATAAAAAAAGTTTCTCAAAAATTACAAGTTTCCACCATAGAAAAGAATTAGATATTGTACAAAGAAAATTGAGAACAATTAAAGGGGTAACGGCTGTAATTTATGATCAAGGTTGTGCGACAGAAAAAAGAAGAAAAAGAAAAAGAGGCCTTATTAATGATCCCATTCAAAAGGTTTTTATTAACCATCTAGTTTGTGAAGGCTGTGGAGATTGCTCTAAACAATCCAACTGTATATCAGTGGAGCCTCTAGAAACTCCTTTTGGTACGAAAAGAAAAATAAATCAATCTTCCTGCAATAAAGACTTTACTTGTAAAGAAGGTTTTTGTCCTTCTTTTATAACATTAGAAAATGCAAAAATGAGAACTAAAAAGACTCTTCAGGAAAATATTTCAGAAAAAATAAATAGTATACCTGAACCAAAAGTACCAATTTTAAAGGATCCTTATAATATATTAATTACTGGCATAGGTGGAACAGGCGTTGTGACGATAGGTGCACTGATAGGAATGGCAGCTCACATAGAAAAGAAAGGCATAACAGTATTAGATCAAATAGGCCTAGCACAAAAAGGCGGTGCTGTACTTTCTCATGTAAGAATTTCTGAAAAACCTGATGATATTTTATCTACTCAGATAAATGAAGCATCAACAAACTTTCTGCTAGGTACAGACATAATAGTTTCTGCAAGTAAAGAAGTACGTGAGCTTATTAGCGCCAAAAAAACATATGCTTTAATAAATGACAATGAGACTCCGTTATCTCAATTTGTATTAGACCCTAATTTCAGTTCCAATAATAACCTAAATAGGCGCCTGATAAAAAATCTTTGTTTAGGTAGTGAGTTTCTTAATACCTCAGAAGTATCGAAAATTATATTTGGTAATAGTATTTATAGTAATATTTTTCAAATAGGATTTGCTATACAGAAGGGTTTAATTCCTATAAAAATAGGTTCTTTTTTAAAGGCTATAGACTTAAATGGTATCAAGATTGAAGAAAACAAAGCTGCCTTTAATTGGGGAAGACTTACTGCAAATGATATTAAAAGTAGCCTAAATAAATTAGGTATTAAAAAGAATAAAGAGAAGGAAATGAATTCTAATGAAATAATAAATTTTAAGTATAAAGAATTGACTTTATATCAAAATAAAAAATATGCTGATATATATTTAAATGAATTAGAAAAAACTAAAATAAAAATTAAAAAATTAGGAATAAAGGATACATCTTTTATACAAAATATAGCTGATCTGCTTTTTAAGACTATGGCATATAAAGATGAATACGAAGTTGCTAGGTTATTTTCAGATGGAAGGTTTTCTCAGGAATTAAACAAAGGTTTTGAGAGCTATGATAAAATTTATTTACATCTTTCACCTCCATTTCTTAATTTAAAAGAAAAAAAAACAGGCCTTCCAAAAAAAATAAGAATATCAGGAAAGTTACTTCATTTATTTAAATTTCTACAAAAGCTAAAGTTTTTAAGAAATACGGTTTTTGATCCCTTTTCTTATTCACTTGAAAGAAAATTGGAAAGAAAGTTAATAAAAACCTTCCTAGAAACACTTACTTACTTAAACAACAATCTAAGTAAAAAAAACTATAATTTAGCTAATAGTGTAGTTCTAACATTTAAAATAGTTAGAGGATATGGCCACATAAAATTAAATAATTTTAAAATATTTGAAAGTGAGCTCAAAAAAAAGTTGGAAAGTTTTAAAAAAATTAACGAAAAAAGTAAAGCTCCTTTGGCTGCAGAATAAGATTAATGTCAGTTTTAAAAAATAATTATCAGTGGTAAAAGAAACAAAAAGAATAGTAAAGGTAGGATCCAACCTTGGTGGTTTTATAGCAAAGGCAGCAACTAAGAGGCTCTTTAATGTTTCTAATAATAATGCGTATGAGTTAATGTCCTTGCTAGGTAACCTAAAAGGACCAATAATGAAAGTAGCACAAATACTCGCTACGATTCCTGATGCTTTACCTAAAGAATATGCAGAACAGTTAGCTAAGCTACAAGCTGAAGCCCCTTCAATGAATTGGCTTTTTGTAAAACGGAGAATGAAAAGTGAGTTAGGGAATGATTGGCTTATTAACTTTGAAAGATTTGAAAAAGTGGCTGTAAAGGCGGCATCATTAGGTCAAGTACATAAAGCTACTATAAAAAATAGTAGAAATATAGTAGCCTGTAAATTACAATATCCTGATATGGAGTCAGCTATTAAAGCTGACTTGAAGCAACTTAAATTGATTCTTAAAATATATAAACAAATTGATAGTTCAATTATTACTGAAGATATCTATACTGAGTTACAAGAGAGATTAATAGAAGAAGTAGACTATGTAAAAGAAGTAAAGCATATAAACTATTATAAAAATATATTTTTAAAAAATAATAATATTCAAGTTCCCGATACCTTCTCATCTTTATCTACCTCTAAATTAATTACAATGTCTTGGTTAGAGGGTGATGCTTTAAGTAAATATTATAAAGAAAAAAGCACGATAAGAAATAATATAGCTTTAAATTTATTTAAAGCCTGGTACCTACCCTTTTATAAATATGGTATAATTCATGGAGATCCTCATCCAGGTAATTATACTATTAAAAACAATGGTAAAGAAATTAATTTGCTTGATTATGGTTGTATTAGGATATTTTCCTCTAGTTTCGTAGAAGCAGTAATAAAATTATATTTTGCATTAAAAACTAAAAATAATAGCCTAGCTGCTGAAGCATATAAAAGTTGGGGTTTCACTAAATTAAATAATGATCTGATAGAAACTCTAAATATTTGGGCCCTTTATCTCTACGGCCCATTATTAGAAGATAAAATCAGAAAGATTCAAGATCATAATACTTCTAAATATGGAAAAGAACTATTAGGTGAAGTTAGAAAGAAACTTAAAAAATATGGTGGCGTTAAACCACCCAGAGAGTTTGTGTTGGTTGATAGGGCAGCTATTGGCTTAGGCTCTGTATTCATGCGCTTAAACGCAGAGATAAATTGGCATTTAGAGTTTGAAAAATTAATTAATGGCTTCAATTTAAATAATCTTAAAAAGAAACAAGATAAATTAATTAAATTATCAACTCTTAACTTGTGAACTATTTATTTGTCATAATAACAGGATTGATAGCCTGGCATGGTCTAACATACAGAGATAATGAAGGAAACAAAGACTTTGTAAGACTTCTTTTTGGTTCTATAGCTTTACTCTTCTGTCTGAGAGTATTATTTACAGAAATACTAGTATAAATTACATTTCAAAATCTGGTTGTATTTTGTCAATATCTAAATTTTTTAATTCAATCTTTTTTGTTTCTTTATTATAATTATTTTCCAGAAAAACTAGCCTTTCTTCAATGTTTGTAGGCTTAAAATGAATATTCTTCAAAAAAATTTTTAGCCAGGACATACCTTTTGTTACCTTACTACCACTTTCTATCGCAATTTTATAATATTTTAGTGCTCTTTCGTAATCACCCTTAGTGTCATACAAAATTCCTAGGTTAGCTATTGCAGCTACAAAAGTTTGATCTCTTTCTATTACATCTTTGAAAATTATTTCTGCTTCATCAATTTTTCCTAGACGAAATAAAGATCTTGCTTTTCCTTCTAAAAAGTAAATACTTTTGGAATCTTCTAAAAGAGCCTTATTATAATAATTATATGCTGCATTGTATTTTTTTTCTAAAAATGCTTGATTGGCTTTAATGTAATTGTCATTTACTGAATTTTGTTTTGAAAGATACTCATAAATCATCCAACAAAAGGTCAAAAGTCCAAAACTAAAAGCAATTATTTTTAAAACATTATATTTTAATTTCATTATTAGAAAACACTATAACTATATATAAATGAAAATATTAAAGTAATAATAATTGCATATATTAATGATTTTTTTTTTATATATTTTTTCTTTACTTTAAAATTATATTTGTCATGTTTTCTTGCAGATAAAATAAATATAAATCTATAAACAGGAAATAATAAAATAATAAAAAGTAGAATTGCCAAAATTATCTTTGAAAATAACTCTGGCAGCATTTTTTCTATTTACATATCTTTTTTTGATGGAGTAGATAGTTCCATTTTATAGGCGAGCATCCACATTACATAAACTCCTATTACCCAAAATAATATTTGCCATGCCCAAATAGATGGTATACCAAAAATCCATTCTGTTGGATTTGTTGGATCGCCAAAAATCCAGTTTCCTATAACTGCCCCAGGACCTATACCGAAGAAAAACCAAAATAATGTAATAATCCATGCGATAGGAACAAGGTTTTTCTTTTCTTCAGGAAGTCCCGCATATTCTTTCAGAAAATTATGGTACTTCATTTTATGATTAAATTCTTCTTTCTTTTGAGTAAAGAATGATACTAATATAGCTGTACCTAAATTAAAAAAAATGCCCCAACCAGCTGAATGTATTGTTAATGGCCATCTTCCCCATCCTGTTATACCTAGTGATTGTCCTATTGACTCAGTACAAGTCACAGCTATCAGTCCTGCTATCAAGCCTAATGTAATACCTGCTCTTGTTAGCCAAGGCCAAAAACATATTGCTATTAAAGCAGGCCACATCTGGAAACCATAAGCCACAGCTAAACCTCCTAATAAAACTAAAGCATCAGTAGCTGTAGCTGCAACTAAAAGTGCAAGCGCAACAATTACAATAACGAAGAATCTACCAAACGTCTTTTGTAGATTATCTGATGCATTAGGAAGTAAATATCTTTTTACTATATCTCTGGTGATCATACCTCCTGCTGTTGACATATATGCGGCCCCAGTGGACTGCATAGCAGCTAATGCACAAACTGATAAGAGACCTACTAACCAAGGAGCTGATGCTCCCATTAAATTTATTAATTGAGGAACCAACCCTCCCTGCTTACTAGCAGTCTCCATCAAGTCTTTTCCCCCTAGGTTTGGCCCTATAACATTATTAACAACCTCTGGATTGTTTGTTACCATATCTAAGTTAGCACCTAGAAAATGAGATCCTATTCCTTGTACAGCTGTAAAAAAAAATAATATAGCACCTATACCAAAAGCTGAAGCCCAAACTTGTTGTGGAGCAAAAGGCTTAGGACTCTGATTCGAAAAAGCCCACATCGTAAAAGCCGGAGCTGATTGTATGCCCATAAGTGCAAACATATAAGTTAATATCATAATTCCTGTCCAAGGTCCTCCTATAGCCTTTGATCCAGCATCTACAAATTGTATCATACCAGGTATAGCTACATAATGACTATATCCATCTTTTGTAAGTTTTGTATCACTTTGAGAAAGAGCCACAATACCCTCTGTTAGATTTCCTAAACCTCCTATGTAGGAAAATGAAATAATTCCTAATGCAATAATTCCACCAGCAAGCAATATACATTGCATTGTATCAACATAAGCTACAGCTCTTAATCCTCCGGAAGCTACATAAATGACTACTACCAAGGAAAGTAGTATCATTCCTACATTTACATCTAGCATTCCATCTGTAAGAACATTAAATAAAAATCCAGATGCTCTTAGTTGTATTCCCAAATAAGGAACAGAAAATACTAAAGCAACTAAAACTATTAAAAGTCTTATAGTATCTGATTTAAAGTATTCTGAAAACATTTCTCCAGGTGTAACAAACCCAAATTTTTTTCCTAACATCCACTGTCTTTTTAAGAATAAAACACCTGTAAAAGGAATAGTAATAGCATAAAATGATGCGTATGCATAAGGAAAACCATCCCTATAAATAAGACCTGGATGTCCCATAAATGTCCAACCAGAAAAGGAAGTAGCAGTTGCTGCTAGAACAAATACCCATATAGATATTGATCTTCCAGCTATAAAATAGTCACCTGCTGTTTTAGACTGTATAGCACCCTTTATTCCCCAGTAAATACAATAAGACCAGTATAATGCTACAAATACTAATAACCAAACTACCTTAGCTTCCAAACCAAACATAAACTTCTCCCTTTTTAAAAAGGTAACATAATTTGTTTTTAATTAAAATTAATTTTTGCTCTATAGCTGGAGTACAGAAACATTTCAAAAAGTTTTTCAGCTTTTATTAGATGGTGGGCCCGGCAGGACTCGAACCTGCAACCAAACCGTTATGAGCGGTTTGCTCTAACCAAATTGAGCTACAGGCCCTATTTAATTATCAAGAAAACTTTTAAGCTTTTTTGACCTAGAAGGGTGCTTAAGTTTTCTTAATGCTTTGGCTTCAATTTGTCTAATTCTTTCCCTAGTAACAGAAAATTGTTGCCCAACTTCTTCAAGTGTATGGTCACTGTTCATTCCAATACCAAACCTCATTCTTAAAACTCTCTCTTCTCTTGCAGTTAGAGAAGATAATATTTTGGTAGTTGCCTCTCTCAAATTAGTATTAATTGCTGCATCCAAAGGTATAATAGCATTTACATCTTGTATAAAGTCTCCTAAGTTTGTATCATCCTCGTCACCTATGGGAGTTTCTAAACTAACAGGCTCTTTAGCAATTTTCATTACCTTTCTAACCTTATCAATAGGCATTTCTAAATGTTTACCCAATTCTTCAGGAGAAGGTTCTCTTCCAGTTTCATGTAAAATTTGTCTGGAAGTTCTTACTAATTTATTTATTGTTTCTATCATATGAACTGGAATTCTAATTGTTCTTGCTTGATCTGCTATTGACCTTGTTATAGCCTGTCTTATCCACCAAGTAGCATATGTGGAAAATTTATATCCTCTTCTGTATTCAAATTTATCAACTGCTTTCATTAGGCCTATATTCCCCTCTTGAATAAGATCGAGAAATTGCAAACCTCTGTTTGTATATTTTTTAGCAATAGATATAACTAATCTTAAATTAGCTTCAATCATTTCTTGCTTAGCTCTATTACATTCTCTTTCACCTCTTTGTATTCTATCAGCAATTATTTTAATTTCTGATACTGGTATGCCCATGTCTTCTGATACTAAATTAAAGTTTTTAATGTAATCTTTTATTTTATCCTTATCTTTAGATAAAAAATTTTTCCAATTTTTATCTTTTATGTAGGATACCTTTCTAAACCAATTTTTTTCATTTTCTCGACCTACAAAGGCTTCTTTAAAAACTTGTATTTCAACATTTCTTTTTCTAGAAATCTTTAGTAAATCTCTTTCCAAAGATAGCACTCTTCTATTTTTCCCGTATACAATATCTATAAGATATTCTACTGCATTATTATTTAAAATAATTCTACTAAATATTTCTATTAGCTCTTTAACTAATTCTACTTCCTTTTTAAAAACTCCTGCTTTTATATCTGTACCAGAAACAGATTTATCCATTTTATATTTATTAACTCTAGCGAAGCTGTTTCCTATCTGTTTTACTCTCTTAAATTCTTTATCTATAGTAGGTCTAATAATTTCTTCTAAATTTGAAAGTGATAGAAATCCTTCTTCTTGTTCTTCTTGATCATCTTCTTGATTTTGAACTTGGTTCTGTTCTTGGTTCTGTTCTTGGTTCTGTTCTTGGTTCTGTTCTTTAGTATTTTTATTAGAAGATTCTTGATCTTCAGAAGAAGCTTCTTTTATTTGTTTATCACTTTTTGCATTATTTATTTCGGCTAAATTATTAAGTCGAGAATATTCTTGAAATAGTATTTCTTTTCCTGAGGTTGCTAATAGGGCATTATCAGCAGTTTTTACATTTGCTTTTCCCTCTGGAGTCTGATTGTAAGTACTTTCGCAGTCAATAATTTCTCTCAACAGCATATCATCTTTCATTATTTTTTTGTGCCACTCATTTATCACTTTTGAAGAGGAAGGACATCCAAATATTCCTACCATCACGGCAGATCTGCTGGCTTCAATCCTTTTGGCTATCGCTATCTCTCCCTCTCTTGATAATAATTCAACACCTCCCATTTCTCTGAGGTACATTCTTACAGGATCATCGGTTTTTCCTAGAATTTCATCTTCATTTAATTCGTCTGACTCTTGGCCATTTGACTTCTTAGTCTTCTTGTTAGTAGAGCCTTTTTTCCTACCTCTTTTCTTTTTAACTATAGGCTCTAACGCTGCTTGTGCATCGTCCATAAGTTTAATTTCTTCTTCTTTAAAAGAAGCAATCAATTCTTCTACAGCCTCACTGGGAATATTTTTTCCTTTTATAGTTTTTTCAATGTATGCAGGAGATACATACCCCTTCCTTTTTCCTCTGTTGAATATTCTTCTTATCGTTTTTGCTGTTAACTCTTCTTGATCTATTTTTAATTTTGAATTTGGCATAAATATTTTATAGCTATTGAAAATTATTTTACAAGGTTTTATTTTTATTAAAGTACCATTTTTCCTGGATACTAATTATATCAAGAAGAGTTTTGGTAGCATTATTTATATCTGTATTTTCCATAGCATACTCTTCGACTAAATTAAAGTTAATACCATCTTTAGTTTGAAAATGTTTTTTTAAAATATTTTGATATCCTTTATTATTTAACGATTTCTTTAAGTCCTTAGAATTGATTATTTTTTCTGTTGATAATATCTCTATAATAGTATCTCTAAGTTCTAATAATTCTGAGTTGCTAATAGAAACTTTTGCTAATACTTCATCATTTTGTTCTAATAATTTATAATTATTAATCATAGCTGATAATATTGACCTTTCTCTTCTCAAAATAAATGTATTAATATTTTTATTTTTATTTAAATTAGTAAAATAATTATCCTTCTTTATTGTATTTGAAGTATTACCAAATGTAGAAATTTGATTTTTTGCTATTTTATTAATTCTTTCTATAATAAATGATTTATATAATTCTCTAGTGTCAAAATTTTTAATACTTTTAATCTTTTGCAATATATTATTTCTAAAGTTTAATATTCTTTCTGGTGAATTTAAATCTTCTTCTCCATTAAAACTAATTAAAGCTTCAAGGAAATTTAATTTATTACTTAAGAACCTCGAAAAAGTTATTTGGCCATTTACATCATTTAAAATATCATCTGGGTCTTTTCCTTCCTCTAAAAAAATAAAATTAACAGTATTCTCAGCTTGTAATTCTGGCATAACCAATTCTAAGGCTCTTAGAGAAGCATTCCTGCCTGCAACATCTCCATCCATTAAAAGCGTAGGTTCATTTACATATTTCCAAATTAGTTTAAACTGTTCTAATGTTAAAGAAGTGCCTAGAGGTGCTACTGCTATATAACCATTGCCTTCTAATGCAATAACATCAGTATAACCCTCTACCATGTATACATTTTCAGTTCTATTTTTAATATTATTCAAACTCGGTAAATTATATAAGACTTTTCTTTTTTTAAAATAATTATTTTCCCAGCTATTTAAATATTTTGGTTGTTCATCATCAGATAAACTCCTACCTCCAAAAGCAATTACATTTTCATAGCTGTCCTTAATAGGAAACATTATTCTATTTGTAAAAAGGTCATATTTATTTCCAAATTTATTTATTTTAAAAATATTATTTTCTATTAAATAGTCTAGGTTTATTGATTGTTTAACTAAAATTTCTTCTAATTTTTTAGAATTACTAGCTAATCCCAAATTAAATTTTTCAATATTTTCATAGGTAATTTTTTTTTTTTTCTAATAATGATAAGCTATTATTTTTTAGGTAATCTATTAAATTTTTATTATAAAAGTTTGCTATAGTCTTCATAACATTATAATAAAATCTAGAATTATTTTTATAAGAAGTGTTTTTAGTATAGTTGTTTACCTCAATATTAGCTTCATTGGCAAACTTTTCCAGAGCTTCTTTAAAACTAATTTTATATTTTTCCATTGCATATGAAAAAATATCTCCATTTTTTCCACAACCATAACACACATAGCTTTGTTTTTGATAGTTAATAATAAATGATGGTGTTTTTTCTTCATGAAATGGACATAAAGCCTTATAATTATGGCCTGCTTTAATTATTTTTTGATCTTTTCCTATTACATCTATTATATTAATTTTATCTTTTATTAATTTAACTAGGTCTAATTTTTCATTCATAAGTCAACGATTCATAAAGTAATTTATTAATTAAGATTTTCACCTTTAGATAATTTTTCTTTTACAAACTTACTAGCTTTTTGAAAATCACATTTGTCTCCAAATTTTTCTTTTAAATACTTCATAACTAAACCCATTTCTCTAATAGATTTAGCTTTTAATTCTTTAATGATATCTTCTATTACTTTTTTTAGCTCAGACTCGGAAAACTGTTTAGGCAAATATATAGTGAGTAATTCTGATTCTAATTTCTCTTTTTCGGCTAAATCAGGCCTTTTAGCCTCATTAAATGCTTCAATCGCTAAGTTTCTTTGCTTAATCATTTTTCTAATTATCTCAATTACCTCAGTATCGTCTAGTATATTTTCATCTTCATTATTATTACTATTGTTTCTTAACGATATCTCTTTATCCTTTATTGCGGCTAAAAGCAATCTGGTAAGTGAAACTTTAGGCTTATCTCCAAGTTTTAAATATTTGTTTAAATCAGTTTTTATTTTTTTTTCTAGCATAAAATATAACTTTTTAAATAATTCAAATTAAAAATATTAATTTTAATAATTGAAATATTCGCATTTTTGTTTTTATTATTGCATTATAGTTCATGATAATTAATAGTCTATAAAATGTTTAAAATTAATAATACTCATACGGCCCTTCTTATTCTAGAAAATGGCGATGTTTTTTATGGAGCCTCTATAGGCAAAAAAGGTTTAATCATTGGAGAATTATGCTTTAACACGGCCATGACAGGTTACCAAGAAGCTATTAGTGACCCATCATATGCATCTCAAATTCTGATGTTTACTTTTCCCCACATAGGTATAACAGGGATAAATAAAGAAGATATTGAAAGTAAAAAAATACATCTAAATGGATTAATCGTAAAAAACTTATCTAAAGATTTCTCTAATTGGCGAGCATCTGGTTCTCTTAACGAATGGCTAATTGCTAATAATGTTGTAGGAATCTCTAATATTAATACAAGAATGCTCACAATAAAATTAAGAGAAAAAGGTGCCTTAAAAGCAGCAATAGTCAGCACTTCAATTAAAGATATAAATATATCCAACATAATAAAAAAAATAAAAAATTGGAACGACCTTATAAATACAGATCTTGCTTCTAAAGTAACATCAGAAAAACCTTATACATATTCAAAATTAAATAAAAAATCTAAAAACAATGTTTTAAGGGTTGTTGCAATAGATTACGGCTGCAAAAAAAATATTTTAGAATTATTGTCTAAGAGTGGCTTTGAGGTATTAGTAGTACCCTGTAATTATAGCTTTGAAAAAATTATGAAATATGAACCTGTGGGAATTTTTTTATCAAATGGTCCGGGTGATCCAATTGCTACATCCAAATATGCAGTGGAAATACTAAAAAAATTTATTAAGATAAATATTCCTATTTTTGGAATATGTTTAGGACATCAGTTATTAGCAATAGCCTTAAAGTCTAAAACAGTTAAAATGCATCACGGTCACCATGGAGTTAATCAGCCAGTAAAAAGAATAGAAAATAACAAAATAGAAATTACTAGTCAAAATCATGGATTTGAAATAGATAGGTCTAGCTTGCCAAAAGATATAAAAGTGTCTCACTATTCTCTATTTGATGGAGTAATACAAGGCATTGAACACAAAAAAAGTCCTTTTTTTGGAGTACAATATCACCCTGAGTCTTCTCCAGGACCTCATGATTCAAGATACCTTTTTGAAAAATTTAAAGAGAAGATAGTTAATAGTAGTTTTTATGCCAAAAAGAAAAGATATTAAATCAATTTTACTATTAGGAGCTGGACCTATTGTAATAGGACAGGCTTGTGAATTTGACTACTCTGGTTCTCAGGCTTGTAAAGTCTTAAAAGAAGAGGGTTATAAAGTAATTTTAGTAAACTCTAACCCAGCAACTATTATGACTGATCCTGAATTTGCTGATGCAACCTATATAGAACCTTTAACACCAGAAACTTTAGAAAAAATCATTATTAAAGAAAGACCAGATGCTTTATTACCCACCATGGGAGGCCAAACAGCTTTAAATCTTGCTATATCGTTAGTTAATAATAACGTATTAAATAAGTATAATGTCGAGTTAATAGGTGCAAGTATTGAATCCATTTTTAAAGCAGAAGATAGGGAAATGTTTGGTAAAGCAATGAAGAAAATTGGTCTTAATACTCCTAAAAGCTATCAGGTATCATCTGTTAAAAAAGGTTTTGAAACTTTAAAAAAACTTGAACTACCAGTAATCATTAGACCATCATTTACTTTAGGAGGAACAGGAAGTGGTATTGCCTATAATTTAGAAGAATTTGAGCAAATTCTTTCTTCAGGAATAGAAGCTTCACCTGAAAATACAGTATTAATTGAAGAGTCAGTTTTAGGCTGGAAAGAATATGAAATGGAGGTAGTAAGAGACAAGAACGATAACGCCATAATTATTTGTTCAATAGAAAATATAGATCCCATGGGAGTTCACACTGGGGACTCAATTACAGTAGCTCCTGCATTAACTCTGACAGATAAAGAATACCAAGAAATGCGCAATGCTTCATTAAAAGTTCTTAGAGAAATCGGCGTAGAAACTGGTGGTTCTAATGTACAATTTGCTATAGATCCAAAATCAGGAAAAATGGTAGTTATTGAAATGAACCCTAGAGTATCTAGATCATCTGCTTTGGCATCAAAAGCTACTGGATTTCCTATTGCTAAAGTTGCTGCAAGGCTTGCAATAGGTTATACACTAGATGAAATTTCAAATGAAATTACAGCAGTAACGCCAGCTTCATTTGAACCTAGCATAGATTACATAGTTACTAAAATACCAAGGTTTACATTCGAAAAATTTCCAGGAGCTAATCAAACCTTAACATCTTCTATGAAGTCTGTTGGAGAAGTAATGTCTATTGGAAGAAATTTTCATCAAAGTTTTCAAAAAGCTTTAAGGTCATTAGAGACTGGATTAGAGGGTCTCGATGAAATAGAAATAGACGATGCTAATAGAAAAGACTTTATTTTATCAAAAATCTCTACTCCAACTCCTGATAGAATTTTATATATTGGCCAAGGCTTTAGAGAAAATGTTAAAATAGGCGATATTCATGAAGCTAGCAAAATTGATATATGGTTTTTAGAGAGAATAAAAGAAATAATAGATTTAGAAAAAAAATTATCTAAGCTAAATTTTCCTATTGATTCGTATTTTCTTTTAGAACTAAAAATTGCTGGTTTTTCAGATGCAAAGATAGCAAAAATATTATTAACTAAAGAAAATAAAGTTCTTAAACTAAGAAATAAATATGCTATCTCACCATTATACTTTAAAGTTGATACATGTGCTGGTGAATTTAATACAAAAACTGCTTATTTATACTCTTCTTACGAAGTTCCTTTTTACGGAAATATTGATAATAAAGAAAATATAATATCTAATAAAAAAAAGGTAATTATTTTAGGTGGAGGACCCAATAGAATTGGGCAAGGGATAGAGTTTGATTATTGCTGTGTACATGCAGCTTATTCTTTGTCAGAAGAAAATATTGAGACCATAATGATAAATTGTAATCCAGAAACAGTATCTACAGATTACGACACATCAGACAAATTATATTTTGAGCCTCTAACATTAGAAGATATTCTCGAAATAGTAAAAGTTGAAAGTACAAATGGAAACCTCTTAGGACTTATAATTCAGTATGGTGGACAAACTCCATTAAAATTATCAAAATTACTAGCAAGCCATAAGATTCCAGTTATAGGAACCTCTCCAGCCTCAATTGATTTAGCTGAAGATAGAGAGAAATTTAAGAAGTTTCTGTTAAAAATAAAATTAAAACAGCCTAATAATGGAACTGCTAAAAATAAAAAGCAAGCTATAAAAATAGCTAATAGAATAGGCTATCCTGTTATAGTTAGGCCCTCTTATGTTTTAGGAGGAAGGGCAATGCAAATAGTCTATGAAGAGAATCAACTTGAAAGTTACCTGAATACTCTTGCTAGGTTTTTTGCTAAAAACCCTATTTTAATAGATAAATTTTTAAATGATGCATTAGAAGTAGATGTGGATGCAATATCAGATGGAAAAAATGTATTCATTGCAGGAATCATGGAACATATAGAAGAAGCTGGAATACATTCGGGTGACTCAGCTTGTTCACTACCGCCATATTCTCTTAAATCTGACACTCTAAAAAGAATAGAAAAACAAACTATTTCTATAGCAAAAAGCCTGCAAGTAATAGGTCTACTTAATATCCAATTTGCAGTTAAAAAATATAAATCTAAGTTAGAAATTTTTATACTTGAAGTCAATCCTAGAGCTAGCAGAACTGTTCCTTTTGTTGCAAAAGCTACAGGAAATGCAATTGCAAAAATAGCAGCCAAATGTATGATAGGAAAAAAGTTATCAAAAAAAACACTTCATCCATGGAAAAGCGACAAAAAGGTAGCAGTAAAAGAAGCAGTTTTTCCTTTCAAAAGATTTAAAGGTGTAGATGTATTATTAGGACCTGAAATGAAATCAACCGGTGAAGTGATGGGATTAGGAAGTAATTTTGGGCATGCTTTTGCAAAATCTCAAATGGCAATAGGCACCAGCATACCATTAGAAGGAGAAGTTTTTATATCCGTAAAAAATAGTGATAAAAAATTTGTATTTAGTATCTGTAAAAACCTAATAAAATATGGCTACAAAATAAATTGTACCAAAGGAACTGCAGAGTTTCTTGAAAAAAAAGGCATAAAAGTTAATGTTGTAAATAAAGTAAGAGAAGGGAGACCTCACATAGTTGATCTGATAAAGAATAATAAAATCAGTATGATTTTTAATACTACGGAAGGAGGAAAATCTATTGCAGATAGTTTTTCTCTTAGAGAAGCCGCATTATTATCAAATGTTCCCTATTACACTACTATATCAGGCTGTAATGCAGTATTAATGTCAATTGAAAAAATAAAATCTAAGAAAAGTGACATAAAATCATTGCAATCTTACTAATATTTTCATATAAAAGTTTCTTTAAGAAAATTAAATTTGGAGAATATATAATGGTAAAATTTCCAATAACTAGTGTGGGTTTTGAAAAACTAGAAACAGAGCTTAGATTACTTAAATCTAGCGAAAGACCAAGTGTGATTAAAGCTATTGCTGAAGCAAGAGAACATGGAGACCTATCAGAAAATGCGGAATATCATGCAGCAAAAGAAAAACAGAGCTTTATAGAAGGTAGAATTGCTGATTTAGAAAATAAAATTAGTAGAGCAGAAGTTATAAATACTGGAGGTTTAACTGGTGATAAAATTATTTTTGGTGCAACAGTAACCTTAGGACAAATAGGAAGTAAAAAAAACATAATTTATCAAATAGTTGGAACAGAGGAAACTGATGTAGAAAATGGTAAAATTTCTGTATCCTCCCCCCTAGCTAGGGCTTTACTTGGGAAAAAAATTGATGATATGGTAGAAGTTTCTTCACCTGGTGGTTCTAAGGAGTATGAAATAGAAAATATCGAATTTGTTTAATTCAAATGACTAAATCTAAATTAGTATGGGCTTTATTAGATAATAGAACAGGTAATAGAAGTCAGGTCATAGGAGTTTTAGAAGAATTAAAAATTAGATATAAAGTTATTGAAATCAGGTACAATTTTTTTTCTTTTCTACCTAATTTTATATTGCAACTCATTAGTAGCACTATCCACATTAAGTCGATTAAAAGTTTCCTTTCAAAGCCCAGGCCAGATATGATAATATCTTGCGGCAGAAGGACTGCTTTAGTAGCTTTAAAACTAAAGAGCTATTTTATAAACAAACCATTTTGTATACATTTAATGTATCCCAGATTTACTTTAAATAAAAATAAGTTTAATCTTATTTTTACCCCAGAGCACGACAATATAAAAGAAACTCACTTAATAAAAAACTGTTTGGGAACACCTAATAACATAAATTTACCAAAAAGAATAAATATAAAAAAAAGAATTGATAAGCCAATAGTATTTTTAATAATAGGAGGTAATCATGGTAGATTTGTTTTGTCTGATGAAGAAATTAATAACCTATTACATAGAATAATAAGCAAGTTAAACGGTAAGGGAACTATTCTTATAACTACTAGCAGGAGAACTTCTAAAAAAGTAATACTAGGTTTGAACTCTTTAGAGAAAAAGTTTTCTATTATAAAAGAAGTTTATCATGTTAATAATGGTAATAAGAAAAATAATTACTTGAAGAATTTAAGTTTAGCTACGGAAATAATAGTTACAGGAGACTCTATGTCAATGGTTAGTGAAGCATGCGAAACAAAAAAACCAGTAAGAATTTATTATAATGACAGATTTTGCTCAAAAAAACACATAATTTTTTGCGATAACTTGATAAAAAAAAAATATGCATTTACGATTGATAGTCTCGGAAAAAAATGCAAAATAACAAAAAGATTAAATACATCGAAAAAAATTGCTTTAAACATAAAAAAGAGTTTTAAATATGAATGAAATTAACTGCGAATTATTAATTTTAGGTTCTGGTCCTGCAGGTTGTACAGCGGCCATATATTCTGCTAGAGCAGATTTAAGTCCAGTATTAGTGCATGGAGAACAGCCTGGTGGTCAACTAACAATAACAACAGATGTAGAAAATTATCCAGGCTTTTCATCTCCTATTCAGGGTCCATGGTTAATGGAACAAATGATAGACCAAGCCAAGCAAGTAGGATGTAGAGTATTTAATGAAATAATTACTGAAGTAGACCTTACTTCAAGACCTTTTAAGTTCTTTACTTCAAATGAAAATTTTTTTTTAGCTAATAGTGTGATTATTTCGACTGGAGCCAGTGCTAAGTGGTTAGGATTAGATTCAGAAAAAAAATATACAGGATATGGAGTCTCGGCATGTGCTACTTGTGATGCATTTTTCTTCAAAAATAAGACTGTGGCAGTAGTTGGAGGTGGTAATACCGCAGTGGAAGAAGCATTATTTCTAACTAAATTTGCAAACAAGGTTATACTGGTGCATAGAAGAGATAAATTAAGAGCAGATAAGGTTCTACAAAAAAGGTTATTTAAAAATAAAAAAATACAAATTATTTGGAATAGTACCGTAATTGATATTATTGGAGATGCTGCTCCTAAAAAAGTTAGTCAAATAAAATTAAGAAACTCAATTGATAACTCTTTATCAAATATAAAAGTTGATGGAGTTTTCATAGCTATTGGACATAAACCAAACACTAACTTATTTATAAACAAAATAGATTTAGATAAAGAAGGATATATTCAAACTTATGATCAAATATTTACAAATATTCCTGGAGTATTTGCAGCAGGAGATGTTCATGATAAAGATTATAGACAGGCAGTAACTGCAGCTGGATATGGTTGTATGGCGGCATTAGAAGTAGAAAAGTTTTTAGTATCAATAAAAAATTGACCTATCCTCTAAATTTGGATAAAGGGCTGTTACAAATTCTGAATACCCATTAAAAATTTTAGTAGGATGCTTCTCACCTGTCTCTATATCCTTTTCATATTCTTGACTCCATCTAGGATGGGATATTTTGGGGTTTACATTAGCCCAAAAACCATATTCTTTAGGAGCTATACTTTCCCAAAAAGATTTACTTTTTTTATTTGAAAAAGTGATTTTACTTATAGATTTAATTGACTTAAAACCATACTTCCATGGTAATACAAGCCTTATAGGTGCTCCATTTTGCTTAGGAAGGTTTTGTCCATAAATACCCGTTGCTAAAAAAGATAATGGATGCATTGCCTCCTCTATTGTAATTATTTCCTTGTAAGGCCATGGATACCAATTTTGTTTTTGATTGTTTGCTTCATCTGGCCTTAAAAAAGTCTCAAACTCTACATAACGAGTATCTGATTTAGGTTCTAGGTGTTTTATAAGTTTGGATAATTGAAACCCTTCCCATGGTACAACCATAGACCATGCTTCTACACACCTAAATTTATATATTCTTTCCTCTAATACAAACCTTTTATAAATCTCATCAATATCTATTTTATTTTTTAAAGAATTTGAGCCATAAACATCTATTTCCCAATTATTAATATTTAATTTCTGTGCCTGCTTCCATATTTCCTTAGAAGTACCAAATTCAAAAAAATTATTATATTTACTCAAAGTTTTAAAAGTAGTTAAAGGTCTTTCTATAATATTAGAAAACATTTTATTTTTTGAATTTGCTAACACAACATTAATATTATTTAGTGTTAACAAGCTAGTCATTAAACCAGAAATAACTTTTCTTCTATTAATAAAATTTTTCTTGCTAGTGACTTGGCTAGTTTTAATATTATATTTATTCTTTATATAATGCATATATATATTCTATTAAAACTGTGAGATTTTTGCTATTATTATTATTAACTTAACTTTATCTGTATGTTAAGGAAAAAAAACACTCATAGTTGTTTTTAACTATTTTCTTTTATTCATAGACACTAAAGTAATCAGAAGAATTTAATTTAACTTAGCATATTACAAGCTGTTTTAATTCTACTGCCAGCTTCTAATAGTAATTCATCAGATGTAGCATAAGAAATCCTAAAATGACCCTCTGCTCCAAATGCACTTCCAGGAACTACAGCAACTCCTGCTTCCTCAATTAAATACTCACAAAATGATGTATCATTCTTTAAAATATTACCTTTATTAGTTTTTAAGCCAATTAGGTCTTTACATGAAGGAAAAATATAGAATGCTCCTTTAGGAATATTTGTATTTAACCCTTTAGATTTATTTATTAAATCAATAATTATATCTCTTCTTCTTCTAAATACTTCGTTATTTTTACTTATAAAGGCTTCTTCACCTTGAAGAGCTTCTAACGCTGCATATTGGGATATAGAGCTTGGGTTAGTCGTGGATTGAGATTGTATTTTAGCCATTGCCTTTATAATTTCTCTAGGACCTCCAGCATAACCGATTCTCCATCCCGTCATAGAGTATGCCTTAGATACCCCGTTTACTGTTAATATTCTATTCTTAAGTTCTGGACAAACTGAAGAAATAGTTGCAAAGCTAAAGTTATCATAAACTACTTTCTCATATATATCGTCTGATATTACTCCTACATTTGGAAATTCTTCAATAACTTCTCCTATTTTTTTAAGTTCCTCAGAGGTGTAACAACTTCCCGTAGGATTAGAAGGGGAATTAATAATTAGCCATTTTGTTTTATTACTGATCGCTAACCTTAATTGCTCAGGTTTTAATTTGAATTCATCTGAAGGCTTAGTTTGTATTACAATTGGAGTTGCTTCTGCAAAAAGAACCATGTCTGGATATGAAACCCAATAAGGAGAAGGAATAATTACTTCATCTCCTTTATTAAGAGTTGCTAAGAGAGCATTAAATAAAACCTGTTTACCCCCAGCACCTACTGAAATTTGATTATTATCATACAAAATATTATTATCTTTAATAAACTTTTCACAGATAGCCTTCTTTAATTCAGGGATCCCATCTACTGCAGTATACTTAGTCTTACCAGCTTTAATTGCTTTAATCGCTGCATTCTTTATATGATAAGGCGTATCAAAATCTGGCTCTCCAGCACCTAAACCTATTATATCTTTTCCTGCCTCCCTTAATTCCCTAGCTTTAGAGGTAACAGCTATAGTAGGTGATGGCTTAATACTAATTATTCTTTCAGATAAAAAATTATGTTTCATAAAAAATTATTTATTTGATATTTTATATTATAACTTTTTTTTAAATATTTTAAATAACTAAGGAGAAAAAAATAAATCCGAATATAAAAAGATTAGGTACAGAAAGTGCTTTTATTCTTCTTGCCAAAGCTCAGAAGCTTGAACAAAAAGGAAAAAAAATTATAAATCTAGGTATAGGGCAACCTGACTTTAAAACTCCTAGTCATATAGTAGAAGCAGCAATGAAGGCTCTTAAAGACGGTCAACATGGTTATACTCAAGGTAACGGAATCTTAAAACTTAGAGAAACAGTAGCTATAGATATTTTTAAAAGAAAAAAACTAGAAATAAACCCCGAAAATATTGTAATAGTACCTGGAGGTAAAGTTACAATGTGGCATGCTATTTTAATGTTTGGATGCAAGGGTAAGGAAATAATTTATCCGAATCCAGGCTTTCCAATATATGAAAGTGTTATAAGGTATTCAGGAGCAAAGCCTATTCCTATAAAACTTGATATTAGTAATAATTTTAAAATTAATTTTGAAGAGCTTGAAAATTCTATTAATAAGAATACTTCAATGGTAATAATCAATTTTCCCTCAAACCCTACAGGAGAAATTATTTTAAAAGAAGAAATGAATAAACTAGTGGCTATTTTAGAAAAATATCCGCAAGTCATGATACTATCTGATGAAATTTATAGTAGAATCTTGTATGATAATATAAACTTTATTTCACTTCTAGAGTACCCTCAACTAAAAGATAGAGTAGTCATTTTAGATGGATGGTCCAAGACATATGCTATGACAGGGTGGAGAATAGGTTATGGCATATGGCCAAGGAAGTATGCTAGTATAGCTGAACGCTTGAATATAAATTCCTTTTCATGTACTAATACTTCTACTCAGTTTGCAGCAATTGCTGCCTTGGAAGGACCTCAGGATTGCGTAGATAAAATGATTTTAAATTTTGATAGAAGAAGAAAACTGATGATTAATGAACTAAATAGCATTAATGGTTTTAGGTGTAACAATAGTAAGGGTGCATTCTATTTATTCCCTTCCATAAAAGCTACAGGTTTAAGTTCCGATGAAATGGAAGATATACTACTTAATAAATTAGGTGTAGCAGCAGTTTCTGGGACAAGCTTTGGAGAATTCGGAGAAAGTTATATTAGATTTTCTTATGCAAATTCTGATGAAAATATAAAATTAGCTATGGAAAAAATTAAAAATTATTTTTCCAAAAAAGGATTAGAATGCTAAAGCTTAATAAAGAAGTTGTTAAAGACTTGTTTCCTAACATTAAGGATCATAAATTCAGACTTTCTACTAAATTAAAACCAGCAGGAGATCAAGTAGAAGCTATAAAGCAATTAAGTGAAGGATTAAAAAACAAGGAAAATGATCAAGTATTACTTGGTGTTACTGGGTCAGGAAAAACCTTTACAATTGCAAACGTTATTTTCAATATTCAAAAGCCTGCATTAATAATGGCCCCAAACAAAACCTTGGCAGCGCAACTTTATGGAGAAATGAAATCTTTATTTCCGAATAATGCAGTTGAATATTTTGTTTCATATTATGACTATTATCAGCCTGAAGCCTATGTAGCTCGAACTGATACCTTTATAGAAAAAGATGCTTCAATTAATGAACACATAGATAGAATGAGACACTCAGCCACCAGGTCGCTATTTGAAAGAAGAGATGTAATTATAGTAGCTTCTGTATCTTGTATATATGGCTTAGGATCTGTAGAGACATATTCAAAAATGATTTCTACATTATCTGTAAATCAAAATATTTCTAGAGATCAAATAGTAAAGCAATTCGTAAGTTTACAATATAAAAGAAATGATCTTAATTTTGTAAGAGGCTCTTTTAGGCTAAGGGGAGATATAATAGAAATTTTCCCTGCTCACCTAGAGTCTTTAGCTTGGCGAATTGAATTATTTGGGGATACTATAGAAACTATACATGAAATAGATTTTCTAACAGGAGAAAAACTTCAGTTGTTAAAAAAAGTTAAAATCTACGCAAACAGTCACTATATAACAACGAAACCTACATTAGATCAAGCATTAATAGAAATTGAAAAAGATCTTGAAATTAGGTTAATGGAATTAAGAAAAGATAATAAACTTTTGGAAATGCAAAGACTTGAGCAAAGAACTAATTATGACTTAGAAATGCTGAAAACAACAGGGATGTGTCAAGGAATAGAAAATTACTCTAGATATTTATCAGGAAGAAAAACTGGAGAACCACCTCCTACATTATTTGAATACTTTCCAAATGATAGTATTCTATTTGTAGATGAAAGTCATGTAGCTATTCCTCAGATCGGTGGAATGTACAAAGGTGATGCAAGTAGAAAAAATAATTTATCAGAACATGGGTTTAGACTTCCCTCATGCAAAGATAATAGACCTCTTAAGTTTGAAGAATGGGATTTAATGAGACCAAATACAATCTTAGTTTCTGCTACACCAGGATCATGGGAATTAGAGCAGACCAAAGGAGTTTTTACAGAGCAGGTTATTAGACCAACAGGCTTGATTGATCCTGTATGTGAAATAAAGGAAGCAAAAAATCAAATTGATGATTTGCTTGGAGAAATAAATAAGACCGTGCAAAAAGGGTTTAGAACTTTAGTAACTACATTAACAAAAAAAATGGCAGAGAATATTACAGAATATTTCAAAGAGAATAGTATAAAAGTAAAATATTTACATTCAGATATAGATACTCTTGAAAGAATAGAAATAATTAGAGAGCTTAGAGTCGGTAAATTTGATGTACTAGTAGGAATAAACCTTTTAAGAGAAGGTTTAGATATCCCAGAATGTGCGTTAGTCGCAATACTTGATGCAGATAAAGAGGGCTTTTTGAGATCTAAAACGTCTTTGATACAAACCATAGGAAGAGCCGCAAGGAATATTAATGGAAGAGTAATATTATATGCCGATAGTAAAACTGATTCAATTAAAGCAGCATTAGAAGAAACAAATCGTAGAAGGTTAAAACAAATAGACTGGAATAAAAAAAATAATATTAGCCCTAAAACCGTCAAGAAAGAAATTAATGATTTATTGGAAGATATAAAAACTAAAAATAATGAAGGTATCTCTAAAAAAGTAGGACGAAACAACCTGCAAGCATATATAAAAACTAAAAGAAAAGAAATGTATGAAGAGGCAGAGTCCTTAAATTTTGAAAAAGCAGCAAAAATTAGAGATGAAATACATAGCTTAGAAAAAAATGAATTGAAAATATAATGATTAAAAATAGACATACTGCAATTATAACAGGAGGTTCAAAGAGAATTGGAAAAGAAATATCAAGAAGTCTAGTCAAAAATAACTATAATGTTATTATTCACTATAATAGCTCTAAAAAAGAAGCTTACTCATTATGTGAAGAGTTAAATAAATTAAAAAAAAAGGAAGTAGCAATTCCAGTAAAAGGAGACCTCAAAAATCCTAATGAAATAAAAAAAATGTTTAAAGATTTAAAAAAAATTTGTTCTTCCTTAAACTGTTTAATTAATAATGCTTCTACTTTCTACTACGATAATTTAAAAAAAGTTACTGCCAATTCCTGGAACGACCATCTTGTACCAAATTTATATTCACCTTTAGTACTATCAAAAGAATTTTCAAAAAACCTTCCTCTTAATAGTAAAGGAAATATAATAAATATAATTGATCAAAGAGTTTTAAACTTAACTCCACACTTTTTAAGTTATACGTTATCAAAAGCAGGTTTGTGGACATTAACTCAGACATTGGCATTAGAGTTAGCTCCAAAAATTAGAGTAAATGCTATAGGACCCGGACCAACTTTAAAAAGTAAGTTCCAAACAGACAAAGATTTTAAACGCCAATGTAATTCGTTGCCCTTGAAAACTGGAGCAAATCCTTTCCAAGTAGCTGATACAGTATTATTTTTATTAAAAGTAGAATCAATTACAGGCCAAATTATTGCCCTAGATGGTGGCCAGCATTTGGGTTGGGGACAAGTAAAAAATAACCTTAAGGTTTTAGACTAGATGGAAAGAAATACTATTTTTGTAAGAAATTTTAAAACTTTGAGCTTAATAGGAATTTATCCGAAAGAGAAGAAGAAAAAACAAAATTTAAAAATATCAATAAAGGTAAGTTTAAAAAATATAAAATATGAGGATACGATAGAAAGCACAGTATCTTATGAAAAAATAATATCTTTACTTAAACAAGTCACATACTTTCCTCATATTAATTTATTAGAAACCTTAGCTAATAAAATATTAGTTTCTCTAGCTAAAGAAAAGGGAATTAAAAAAATAGAAATAGAGATAGTTAAATGTAATATTTTAAATGGTAATCAGGAAGTTGGTATTACCCTCGAAAAAAACTATTAAATAATATATATACATTGCAAAAAGGTATTGAAAATATAAAAAAAACACTTGGTAAGGTCCCTAGTAATAGTGGAGTTTATAAAATGTTATCAAAAAACAAAGAAATACTTTATATAGGGAAAGCGAAGAATTTATCGAAAAGAATTAGTTCTTACACTAACATAAAAAAATTTAATAATAGATTGCAAAGAATGGTAAGTCTTATAGATAAAATAGAATTTATTATAACAGAAGATGAAAGTAGAGCCTTATTATTAGAAGCTGCTCTCATTAAGGAAATTAAACCTAAATTTAATATATTACTAAAAGATGATAAAACTTATCCAAACATTGAATTAAGACTAGGGCATAAATGGCCTCAAATTAAAAAACACAGGGGGAAAAAAAATAGTAAACATATTTACTATGGACCCTTTGCTTCTGCATATCATGTAAATACTACTATAGATACTCTTCAAAAAATATTTTCTTTAAGATCTTGTTCAGATCATGAACTAGCTAATAGAAAAAGGCCTTGTATACAGTTTCAAATTCATAGATGTAGTGCTCCCTGTACAGGGGAGATAGGAAAAGAGAGTTATGAGTTAATAGTTGATAACTTATTGAACTATATGAATGGAAAAAGTAATAATTTATTAAATAGATTAATTAACGAGATGAATGAAGCCTCTCAAGTACTTGATTATGAAAAAGCAGCTAATATTAGAGATAAAATTAGGTCATTAAAAAAAACTAATCAGCTGTTTCATAATAAATACAAAAGCTTAGGAGAAGCAGATATTTTTTGTATTGCTAAACTAAATAATCAAATTGCTATAGAAGTAATATTTTGTAGAAATGGTCAAAACTATGGATCTAATACCCATTTTTTATTAGTAAAGATTGAGGATAGTCTTACAGAAATATTAGAAAAGTTTTTAGTTCAATTCTATAACAATCAAACTATTCCTAATAATATTATAGTTTCTCATAACTTGCTTCAAAAAAATCTCTTAGAAAAAGCCTTTTATTTTAAAACTAAATCAAAAATAAAAATATTTAATCCAGATGAGTCAAGTGTAAGAGAAGTGTTAACAAATGGAAAAAAGAAAGCTGAACAATCTTTAGCAAAATACTTAGCAGAACAAGAAAAAAATATTAATCTTCTTAAATTTTTAAGAAATAAATTCGACTTTTCTAAAGATATAAATAAAATTGAGGTTTATGATAATTCTCATTTCGCTGGAAAAGAAGCTGTAGGTAGCTACATTGTTGCAAGCAGCAAGGGTTTTTTAAAAGATAAATATAGAAAATTTAATATTAAATATTCTAATACTCAAGATGATTATTCTATGATGGAAGAAGTTCTTACCAGGAGAATAAAGTATAAAGATTTTCCAGATTTAATAATTATTGATGGAGGTAAAGGCCAATTATCTAAAGCAAATGGAGTATTTAATTTGAAAGAATTAAAAAATATTAATATTATCTCTATAAGCAAAGGAAAAGAAAGAAACTCAGAAAAAGAAAAATTTTTTAATAAAAGTGGAAAAGAAATAAGTATAGAAAAAACTGATCCCTTATTTTATTATCTATTACGTTTAAGAGATGAAGCTCATAGATATGCAATTAGTAATCATAAGATCCTTAGGAAAAAAAACCTGTTTACTTCAGAAATCGATTTAATTCCCAATGTAGGTTCTAAAAAAAAAAAGAACCTATTACTATTTTTTAATAGTTTAGATGAAATAAAAACTGCTAATTTGAATAAGCTAAAGAGCGTTCCAGGAATTAACAGCAAAACAGCAAATAATATCTTCAATTTTTTTAATAATCAATAAAACATGAATTACCTACCTAATATTTTAACCATACTCAGATTAATATCTCCTTTTTATTTTATTTTAGTAATATTTATATTTGATAACTTTTCAACTCAATCCATAGTTTTATTTTATTTATTTATTTTATTAAGCCTTACTGATTACTTAGATGGATATATAGCAAGAAGGTTTTACCTAACATCAAATTTTGGAAAAGTATTTGATCCTATTTCTGATAAAATTTTAACTGCTTCTGCATTAATATTCCTAACTTCTAACTATTCAGATATTCTGGTCCCTTCTATTTTAATACTTTTTAGAGAGTTTTTAATATCTGGTGTTAGAGAATATTCTTTATTGACAAGTAGTGTTAATGTAAAAGTTTCTTATTTATCTAAATTAAAAACTTTGTTCCAGTTTTTAATGATTAGTGTGTTTCTTTTAGTAGATAAGATAAGTAATGAGGTTTCTTTTAATTTACTTTATATCTGTATTTTAGGACTATGGATAGTTTCACTATTGACATTATACACTGGTTTTCAATATTGTTATTATGTTTATTTAAAAAATAAAAATGGAAATAAAATATGAAAATTTTATATTTTTCTTGGATAAAAGATAATATAGGAAAAAGTGAAGAAAATATTAAATTGAATGAAGAGATTAAAACTATCTCTGATTTAATAAATTATTTAACCTCTTTAAATGAAAATTATAAAACTGCTTTCAGTGATATGACATCAATAAAGTTTTCTAAAAATATGAATGTAGTAGATATAAATGAGAGTATAAATAATAATGACGAAGTAGCTTTTTTTCCTCCTATGACTGGTGGATGATGATTAAAGTACAATCTAAAAATTTTTCATTAGAAGAAGAACTTAAAACTATGTTATCTAATAGTAATAATACTGGAGCAGTAAGCAGTTTTGTAGGAATAGTCAGAGATAAGACTAAAGGTAAAAATTTAATTTCAATGACACTAGAACACTATCCTAAAATGGCAGAAGATATGCTTAGAAAAATTGAATACGAGTCTATCAAAAGATGGAAATTATTAGATACTTTAATTATTCATAGATACGGTGAATTATTTCCTGGAGATAATATAGTTCTTGTTATTACATTATCAGAACATAGAAAAGATGCTATACAATCATGTCACTTTTTAATTGATTGGTTAAAAACAAAAGGACCTTTTTGGAAATATGAGAAATCAAAACAATCTGGTCATTGGGTTGAAGCTTTAGATAGTGATAACAAAGAAGAAAAGAAGTGGGATATTTAATTACTTTGAGTTAATAAAGAATATTTTTCTATAAAGTTTTTACATAGCAATCCTGGTTTAAAACTAAATTCTCCTATTTGATTAACAGGAGTTACCTCAGCGGCTGTACCTGTTACAAAGCATTCATTATACTGATTTAGTTCCTCAAGCTTTATTCTTTTTTGTAATACTGTAATTCTTTGCTCTTTAGCAATTGAAATTATAGTTTGTCTAGTAATACCGTCTAAAAAACAGTCAGCTATAGGAGTATGTAGTTCATTATTTTTAATAAAAAAGATATTAGCTCCTGTGGCTTCCGCAACGTACCCTCGATAATCTAACATTAGACTATCATCAAAGCCTTGCCTCTCAGCCTCATGTTTAGAAAGAGTGCAAATCATATATAACCCTGCTGCCTTTGTATTTACTGGAGCTGTAGCAGGATCTGGTCTCCTCCATTTTGAAATATTTAATCTTATCCCTTTTAATTTAGCTTCTGGAGAGAAGTAGGATGGCCATTCCCATGCAGCAACGGCGAAGTGAATAGTATTTTGCTGAGCAGAAATCCCCATCATTTCACTGCCTCTCCAAGCTATAGGCCTAATATATCCATCAGTTATATTATTTGCATCTAATACTTTTTTTCTGATTTTAATGATTTCTTCTTCGCTATATGGAATCTCAAAACCAAGAGTTTTGGCTGAATAAATAAGCCTTTTAGTATGCTCCTTCTCCTTAAATACTTTTTTATTATATGACCTTTCTCCCTCAAAAACAGAACTCGCATAATGCAAGCCGTGACTGAGAACATGAAGTTTTGCGTTTTTCCACTCCAAAATCTCTCCATCTAAAAATATGTATCCCTTCAGATCAGCGTAATTCACTTATCTCTCCTTTTTATAATATTATTAAATAATACAAATTTTACAAATATAAGATAAATATACATAAAAAATATTATTTTGATATCCTTAGTTATGTTTAAAAAAAGACATATTTTAATTATTGATGATGATGAAAGACTTAGTAAATTATTAAAGAGTTATCTTTTTAAAAAAGGCTATTTAGTAGATAGCTCCAAAGATACAGCTTCAGCTAAAATCAAAATGCTAAATATACTCTATGATTTATTAATTCTAGACGTAATGTTGCCAAAGGAAAGTGGTCTTTCTTTTGCTATGAAAAATAGAAATTTAATTAATATTCCTATCTTAATGTTATCTGCTATGAGTGATGCGGAAGACAGGATAAAGGGTTTAAAAACAGGAGTAGACGAGTACTTATGTAAACCTTTTGAACCAGAAGAACTGTTAATAAGAATAGAAAACGTTATTAAAAGAAGAAATGTTGATTTAAGTAAGGCTAATACAATAATGCTAGGAGAATGTATTTTTAATTCTAAAGAAAATAGCATTTTGCATAATGAACAAATAATAAAATTAACTACTAATGAAAGTAAAATATTATTTTATTTGTACAAAAACTCTAATTGTGCAGTCAATAGAGAAGATTTAGCAAATATTCTAAGTGTCTCTGCTAGAACAATAGATGTTGTAGTTAAGAGGTTAAGATCAAAAATTAATAAAGTTCCCTATCATCAAAACCTTCTATTAACCTCTAGAGGTATAGGATACAAAATGGAACTAGATCAGGTATGAGGCTTAAAAAATTTTTACCTAAAACTTTTTTTGGAAGATCTCTCGCTATAATAATAATCCCAATGATAATATTACAATCCGTACTTATATATTTCTTTTATGAAAGGCACTGGGAAGATGTAGGGAGAAGACTAGTTTTAGGATTAGGTGGACAAATATCTTATCTAATCACGAAACTTGAAAGCAAAGAGATGACTGATGACGAGCTTTCTAGTTTTTTTGCATTAGTGGAACAAAAATTTTTTATTAAATCAATTGTTTACAAAGATACTTCTTTAAATTATTACTCTCAACACAAAATAAAATCCGTTTTAGATAAAACACTAAGAGATTCACTAAAAGAGAGGCTTTCTATGCCTTATATTTTTGATACTAAAACAATTAAAAATAAAGTGCTTATTTTTGTTCAAACTAGAAGTAATGTAATACAATTTGAAGTTACCAGAAAAACTTTGCATAGTTCTACTATTGAAGTTTTTTTAATATGGATGATATCTACATCAATACTATTAATAATGTTAGCCTTCTACTTTATGAGAAAACAAATAAACCCTTTAAATAATATTATGAAAGCAGCCGAAGTTTTTGGTAAAGGAAATAATAATTTTAAGCTTATTCCTAAAGGATCTTATGAACTGAGACTTCTTGCAAAAGTATTTATTAAAATGAGAGAAAGAATAAAAAATCAGATTAGCCAAAGAACTTTAATGCTAGCAGGTATAGGACATGACCTAAGAACACCTTTGACTAGAATGAAGCTTCAAATTGCACTTTTAAAGGATAAAGCAGCGACTAACAGTCTTTCTACTGATGTAGAAGAAATGAAAGATATGATTGACTCATATTTGACTTTCGCAAAGGGTGAGGGAGAAGAAAATAAAAAAGTTATAAATGTTTTTAGTTTCCTTAAAAAAGAAATTAAAAAAAATAATACTGGTAATCAAGTAAATATCTCTCTAGATAGTCTTGATAAAATAATTATATCAGCAAGACCTTTAGCTTTTAAGCGTGCTTTAAATAATATACTTTCAAATGCACTATCATTTGCTAAAAAAAATATTATAATTTCAGTAAAAGCTTTAAAGGGTGAAGGGGTAATAATTTTATTTGAGGATGATGGACCAGGAATTCCAGCAAATAAAAGAAGCCATGTTATTAAAGCTTTTTATAGAATGGATGAATCTAGATTATCGAAGTCTGCAAGCACCGGATTAGGTCTTACTATAACTAGAAATATAGTAAACGACCATGGTGGAAGTCTGAAGCTAGAAGACTCTACCTTGGGAGGGTTAAAAGTAAGTCTATTTTTTCCTAATTAAATTTTACTAAATAAACTAGTACTAATTTTTATTCTTCTAATACCTTTGTTTATTATTACGGATCCTTTATCACTTTCATCATCATATAACCAATTATTAAATGCTAACAACCATACTCCTAAAAGAAGTTTTGATAATATAACTTTACTAATATTTTTTTTGTTGTTACTTACCTTCTCTAGAAATTTATTGATGCTTTCTTTATTGCTATTAATATTTATAAATAAAAAATTTGGATTTGTGATAGAAGTATTAATAATATTTATAAAACCAAATTTATACTTAGACATTATTTCTAGTTTGTTCATAAAATATTCTTGTATAATTTCATCGTTTGATGAAATTTTTAATTCCTCTTCTGAAATATCATTTAGTACTTGCAAGTCTACTGTATTATTATAAAATTTTAAAAATTTTTCTTTATTAGGAATTATTTTTTTAAGCTCATTTTCTTTTACTTTTAGTTGGTCAGCTATATTTTTTATGGTAAATCTTTCCCAGTTACCCAATTCAGCTTCTCTAAAAAATAAGCTACATATTTTTTCATTATTTAGTGACATTTTTTCCAATTTTTTCTGATCTTTTGTATGCTTCTAATATAGCTTTACTTAAGATAGTGTTCAAGTTAGGTTTTTCTTTTTCTAAAACTTTTAAAGCAGCTTCTGTTGTTCCTCCGGGACTAGCAACGTCAATTATTAATTTTCTAAAACTTTTTTTAGCTTTAGAAATTTCTATCGCTCCTTTTGCTATATCTAAAATTAGGTTTTTTATTATTTTTTTTGGTAAGCCTAACTTTATTGCAGTATCTTGCATTATTAAGAAAATAAGAAAAAAGTATGCCGGACCACTTCCAGCAATAGCAGTCATAGGATCAAAGAGTTTTTCATTTTTTATCCAAAAAACTGATCCAAGACTTTTAAATAGTATCTGAACTTTCATTTTTTCAGATTTTTTTTCTATATCCCTAGAATATAAACTTGTTACCCCAGATCCAATACTTGCAGGTAAATTGGGCATGGCCCTTATAAATTTAGTCTCTGTATGCAGAGCACTTTTTATAGTTTTAAGTTTAATTCCCGCCATAATAGAAATTACAAACCTAGAATTTATTTTTTTTTCATTAAGTTTTTTTACGACTTCAAAAAAATACTGCGGTTTTGTGGCTAGCAAGATTATATCACCTTTCCATTTACATGGTATATTATGATCTATTGTTGTATCCGGGTATTTTTTTTTTAAAAAATTTCTTCTGCTTAAGCTAATTTCTACTATGTTTACATCATATCCTAGTTTTTTAGAAAGCCAGCCATCTATGATGGCTCCTCCCATCTTTCCAGCACCAATTATCAAGATTTTCATTACTTTTTAGGCTTCACCCAATGTATTGAGCATTAAATGGTCTAATGAGTCACTTGCACTTTTCTTATCCCACATCAAAAATTGAAACGCAGGATAAAACCTTTCGCATTCTTCTAATGCTATTATGCTAACTTGTTCTATTTGATTTCTAAATGCTAGGTGATTATTGGAAGTAAAAAGTGAATGCCTGAAAATCGGCCATCCATCCTCCATCCAGACTTCAAAATGACCTAAAGATAATTTTTCATTGATATTAGCTAATAACTTATAAATTTCATTAGATTTTTTGTCTGATACTTTTATATCTAAAGCACATGATATGTATATAAGGTTTCCTTTGTCATTTATTCCATAGGAAAGTTGATAATCACACCAGTTTCCTCCAACCTCTACATGAATATTTTTATTATCGTCTCTGTCATATTCCCAACCGTTGGCTAAGACTATGTCTTCTACAATATCTAGTAGGTCATAACTATTTTTATAATTTTCTGTTTTAATTTGAGTCATTAAATACCTTATATAGTATACATATATTATATTAACGCAATATAAGGTAATATGCTAGTTATTTATTATTTTTTTCTATAATTTTTTCTAATTTTATAATTTTTTTATTAAGCAACTCTATTTCGCTTCTAGATTTAGAGAACATAGCCTTTAATTCGTCTAAATCTTTCCTTTTAGCAAGATTCATTTCCTCAATTTTAAAAGTTATTCTTTCTTTAATTTTACTTTTAGAATAGTCTTTAATACTACCCATACTTTTTAAAATTCCACTAGAAACTGAAATAAAATCACTAACTATCTTTTGTTTTTTCATAATTAACCTATACAATCTTTTATTATAAATAATATATTAAATAATCACAATGCAAACTTGAGGTATAAATGATAATAGTAACTGGAGGTGCTGGTTTCATAGGCAGTAATTTAGTAAATCAACTAGTTAATAATAATTCAAATTTAATATTATGTGATTATATTGATCAATTTAAAAAAAATTATTTTAGTAAACCTCTCACTAATTTTAAGGTTATAGAGCCAAAAAATCTATTTGATTTTATATGTAATAATCCAGTAGAAGTAATTTTTCATTTGGGTGCTATCTCTTCTACAACCTACACGGATACAAATAAACTTTGGTTAGATAATGTTTTATTTAGCACTAAATTATGGAAAATATGTAGCAAAAAAGAAATTAGAATAATATACGCTTCATCAGCTGCAACTTATGGTGATGGTTCCTCAGGGTTTGATGACCAAGAAGATATTAATTTTTTAAATAATCTTTTTCCATTGAATGTTTATGGTTGGACTAAAAACCAAGTTGACCTAAGAAATCTTTATTTAAAAACAAAACTAAATATTTACCCTCCACAATGGGTAGCTTTAAAATTTTATAATGTCTATGGAAGTAATGAAATTCACAAAGATAATATGATCTCTGTAGTATTGAAGACATACTTGCAAATTAAAAATGAAGAAGAAACGTGTTTATTTAAGTCACATAAAAGTAACTATAAAAATGGTGAACAAAAAAGAGACTTTGTGTATGTTAAAGATTGTATTGATGCACTTTTATGGTTTCTAGAAAATAAACAAATCTCAGGGATTTTTAATATAGGTACAGGACAAGCTAATACCTTTAATGACTTAGTTTATAATGTCTACAAAGGGCTAAAAAAAAATATTAATATAAGTTATATAGATATGCCAGAGAAATTGAAATCTCAGTATCAATACGAAACTGAAGCCAATATTAACAAACTCAGAAAAGTCGGATATAAGAAAAAATTTTTTTCTTTAGAAGAAGGGATAAATGATTACCTTAAAATTTTAGAGTATAATGATAATCTTTCCTGATATAAATCCTACCGCGCTAAGTATATTAGGATTAAATATACAATGGTACGGAATAGCATATGTATTGGGTTTATTCTTAGGATTAGTACATGCTAAAAGCATATTGAAAAATAAAAATATTATTAATAAAAAAGTATTCGATGACCTGCTTATATGGATAGCTTGTGGTACAATTATAGGCGGAAGGCTTGGCTATGCTTTATTCTATGACTTTATTTATTATTTTAAAAATATACTCCTTATCATTACTGATATAAGAAAAGGAGGAATGTCATTTCATGGAGGTCTGCTTGGCGTTATAATAAGTGTATATTTATTTTGTAAATTAAAAAAAGTAAACTTTTTGCAATTTATGGATGTTATTGCTTGCTGTGCACCAATAGGAATTTTTTTTGTTCGAGTAACTAATTTTATAAATTCAGAGTTATGGGGAAAAACTACATTGCTTCCTTGGGGGGTAGTATTCCCAAACGGAGGGTTTGAGCCTAGACATCCTAGCCAAATTTATGAAGCTTTATTAGAAGGATTACTTTTATTTGTAATAATTAATTTTATTTATAAATATAAATCTTCTATACATGGCTATAGCTCAAGCTTGTTTTTAGTTTTTTACAGTATTTTTAGAATTTTAGCGGAATATTTTAGAGAGCCAGATCATCATATTGGATATCTTTTAGGAAATTACTTAACTACAGGAATGCTTCTTTCAATACCTATGATGTTAATAGGCTTTTTTATTTTCTTTAAAGTAAATGAACAGTATAGAAAAAATATTAAAAAAAAATATTAAAAACTTTGGTAGTATTTCCTTAAAAGATTTTTTAAATATTGTTCTTTATCATGATCAATATGGTTACTATGCAAATAATAATATTATAGGAAAAAAAGGGGACTTTATTACATCACCAGAAATAAGCCAAGTTTTTGGTGAGATAGTATCTAATCCACTACTTCTTAATTATACTAATTATAGTAAAAATAAAAAATTATCACTAATAGAGTTAGGTCCTGGAAGAGGGTATCTAACTAAAGATGTTTTAAGAACTTTTAAAAACCTTAATGAAGAATTATATAATAAAATAAAAAAAGTTTACTTTTTAGAAAGGTCAAGTTTATTCTTTAAAGAATTGGAGGCCGTTTTTAACCAAGTATTAATTACTAATGATCCAGGAAAAATACCTGATAATTTTAATATATTATTAGCTAATGAGTTTTTTGATGCGCTTCCCGTAAGCCAATATATATTTAAAAAGAAGCAGTGGCATGAAGTTCTTATCACACTTAATTCAAAGGATGACTTCATATTTTGTCTATCTAAAAAGTCATTAATAAATAATTATTTTTTTCCAGTAAACCCCCCAGAAGGTTTTATTTTTGAATATTCTGAATATATGATTAATTTATTATCTATTATTTGTAAGAAAATAAGTTTATATGGTGGTATCTTCATAATTGTAGACTACGCAAAAAATAACAACGACTTAGGAAGTAGTCTTGCGGCATTAAAAAATCATAAGAAAGTAGACTTTTTCTATGATTTAGGAAACTGTGATATTAGTCATAAACCAAGTTTTGAGTTGATTAAAAAAGTCTGTTTAAATTATAATTGCAATTCAGTAGGACCATTTAGTCAATCAAAATTTCTACAATCTTATGGTATAAATGAAAGAATCAGTATTTTAGTAAAAAATAATCCTAGGTTAAAAGAAGAGTTGTTCTCTCAGCGTAATAGATTAATTGGGGAAAAATTTATGGGAAACCTATTTAAGATTCTTATAATTACAGATAAGAATAATAATTATAGATTTATTTAGTGATGAATTATATTAAAAGTAAAAATCTTTCTTTTTATAATCATGGTTTTTTTTCTAGACTAGGGGGTATATCTCAATCATATTATAGCTCATTAAATTGTGGCTTTTCTTCCAGTGATAAAGAAAATAATGTAAAAAGAAATAGGGAAATCATCGCGAAATGTTTAAATATAAAGTTAAAAAGTATTATTATTCCAAATCAATTTCATAGTAATAAGGTTGAAATTTTTAAAAAAAATCAATCCGAGTATAAATGTGATGCCATTATTAATACTATTCCAGGTATAGCTTTGGGTATTTTAACAGCAGACTGCTGTCCTATTTTAGTTGGCCATAAAAATAATGCACTAACTGGTATAATTCATGCTGGATGGAAAGGAGTTCATAAAGGTATAATAGAAAATTTTTTGAATGAAATGAAAAATTTAAATTATAATAAGGACGATTTACTATTTTCTCTAGGGCCAACAATAGGAAAAAGTAGCTATGAAGTGACTTTAAAATTCAAAGAAAATTTTTTACAAAATTATAAAAATGCTAACAGATTTTTTAGTTCTAAGAAACTTAAAAATCGCTTTAATTTTAATCTTAGAGGGTGTATATTATGGATTTTAAAAAGGAATGGTATATCAGATGTTTGGACTTCTAGAGTAGATACATATAGAAACCCAAAAAAATATTTTAGTTACAGGTATTCTGTGCATAATAAATATGAAGATTATGGAAGAATGTTGTCTTTAATTGTAAAGTAGCACGTTCTTTTTGAATTAGAAAACCTAGTAAATAAAATGAATGTTTTAATTAGAAAGTAATCAAAATGAAATTAATGGCCTGTAATAGTAATAAAGCATTGTCTAATGAGATAGCATCAATACTACAATTGCCACTTACTAATGCTTCAATAAAAAAATTTGCTGATGAAGAAATGTTTGTAGAAATAAATGAAAATGTAAGAGGTCAAGACGTTTATGTAATTCAATCAACATCAAAACCAGCTAATGATAACTTAATTGAGCTTCTAATTTGCATCGATGCATTAAGAAGAGCCTCTGCAAAACAAATAACAGCTGTAATGCCATACTTTGGTTACGCGAGGCAAGATAGAAAGCCAGGCCCCAGGACTCCAATTTCTGCTAAATTAGTAGCAAATTTAATTACTACCTCAGGAGCAAATAGAGTCTTAACTATTGATCTGCATGCAGGCCAAATACAAGGGTTTTTTGATATACCAGTTGATAATCTTTATGCGGCACCAATTCTGGTTAGTGATATTAAAAATAATTACTCACTTAGAAATACTATAATTACTTCTCCTGATGTGGGGGGAGTTGTAAGGGCAAGATATATTGCTAAAAAGCTAGATGTAAATTTAGCAATAGTTGATAAAAGAAGAGAAAAGCCTAATGAGTCTGAAGTTTTAAATATTATCGGTAGTGTTAAAAATAAAGATTGTATTCTTATAGATGATATAGTGGATACTGCTGGAACTTTAACCAAAGCAGCCGATGCTCTTCTTTCTTCTGGAGCAAAATCAGTATCAGCATATGTTTCTCATGGAGTGCTTTCTGAACCAGCATTAGAAAGGTTGCAAAAGTCAAAACTTAAAGAGCTTGTAACTACCAATACTATAAGCGAAATTTCTAATGAAAAGAAGAGTAAGATAAGGAGATTATCTATTGCTCCTCTAATTGCCGAAGCAGTTAAAAGAATAGATAATTACAGTTCTGTTTCTAGTTTATTTAATTAAGGAGTAAAAAATGAAGGATATAAGTATATTAAATGCTTTCTCAAGAGAAAATGTTGGATCTAATGCAACTAATAAAATAAGGCAAAATAATCAAATACCTGCTATCATTTATGGAGATGGAAAAAACCCCCAACCTATCTCATTAGATGTAAAAGATTTAAGAAGTGCAGTTAGTAATTCATCTTTTGTTAATAAAATTTATGATTTATCTATTGATAAAAATAAAACTAGAGTCATAGTACAAGATATTTCTCAACACCCTGTAACTGATCGTTTAGAACACATTGACTTTCTAAGAGTTAATGATAATACCAAAGTAACAATAGAAGTTCCTGTAAAATTTATCAACGAAACACTAAGCCCAGGACTAAAAAGAGGTGGAGTTCTTAATGTAGTTAGATATACAATAGAAGTAGTATGTCCTGTGAAAAGTATACCAGAAGTCTTTGAGTTTGATTTAGAAGGTTTAGAAATTGGTGATAGTATACATATTAGTCATACTAAAATAGCTCAAGAAGTAAAACCAACAATTACAGATAGAGACTTTACTGTGGCTAGTATTTTAGCTCCTTCAGCATTGGTGTCAGCTGAAGCAACAGAAGAAAAAACCGATGAAGAAGAAAAAGAAGGTGAAGAAACAGAAGGAAAAGATGATGATAAAAATAAAGTTGAAGAAAGTAAAGATAAAAAATAAAACGAATGTATTTAATTGCTGGTTTAGGTAATAAAGGAAAAAAGTATAATAATACCAGGCACAATGTAGGATTCTTGATTATTGATAAGCTTATAAGTCAATATAGCTTAGAAAAATATAAAGATAACTTTGATAGTGAAGTTTATAAAGGTATGATACTAAAAAAAAAGGTAATTGCTATTAAGCCAATGACTTTTGTTAATAATTCTGGAAAAGCAGTTAAAAAAATTGTATCTTTTTATAAGATTCCGCTAAAAAAAGTTTTTGTTTTTCATGATGATATGGACTTAAATTTATCAAAAATAAAGGTAAAATTAGGAGGTAGTTCTGCAGGGCACAATGGTATCAAAAGTATAGATATGAATATTGGAAAAAAATACTTTCGACTAAGAGTAGGGATAGGAAAGCCAATTGAAAAACTACCTATTACTGATTATGTCTTAGAAGAATTTAATAGTAATGAATATAAAACAATTAATAGAAAAGTAGACTGCGTAGTTGAAAACATAAATTATCTTTTAAATTATGAAATAGATAATTTTTTAAATAAATTATCTACAATATAAATATGGGTTTTAAATGCGGTATAATAGGATTACCTAATGTAGGAAAGTCATCCCTATTTAACGCTCTTTTAGGTCTTCAGAAAGCTTCTTCAGAAAATTATCCATTTTGCACTATTGAACCTAATGTAGGGAAAGTGCCTATTCAAGACAAAAGGTTGCAAAAATTATCTATTGTAAATAAATCTAAAAATACTATTTTTGGTCAGATTGAATTTGTAGATATTGCAGGTTTGGTAAAGGGGGCTAGTAATGGAGAGGGGTTAGGAAATCAATTTTTATCAAACATCAGGGAAGTGGATGCTATTGCCCACGTAATAAGATGTTTCTCTGATGATGACATAACTCATGTTTATAATAAAGTAGATCCTATAAATGATATAGAAATAGTAGAAAGTGAATTAATTTTATCTGATATCTCTAGAATAAATAAAATTTTAGAAAAACTTGAAAAATTGTTAAGAATACCTGATAAAACAATAAAAAAAGAGTTTGAATTTTTAACAAAGATTAAGTTAGAACTTGAGAAAGGTATTATTATAGAAAAGAATAATCTAAGCAAAGAAGAATTATTAATTATTAATAATACAGGGTTATTATCTTATAAACCAACGATGTATGTCTCCAATGTAGATGAAGAATCTCTAGAAACTGGTAATGCTTTTTCTAAAGTGGTAGAAGAATATGCTAAATCCAAAGGAATAAAGGCAGTAAGGATTTCTTCCAAAATTGAAGAAGAACTATCTTCAATTACTGATATAAAAGAAAAAGAGGACCTTATGCTAAGTTTAGGTATAAAAAACTCTGGCCTTAGTCTTTTTATTTTTGAAGGCTTCAAACTACTAAATTTAATTACTTTTTTTACCTCTGGTCCTAAAGAAAGCAAAGCATGGACTATTCCATCAGGATCATTAGCTCCCGAAGCTGCAGAGGTAATTCATACTGATTTTAGAAAAGGGTTTATAGCTGCTGAGGTAGTTAATAGTAATGATTTAGTGCAAGCAGGAGGTGAAGTAAACGCAAAAAACAAAGGATTAATAAAGACACAGGGTAAAGAGTACGTGGTAAAAGACGGAGATGTTATTTTATTTAGATTTAATGTATAAAGTAATTATGGATCAAGAAAAAAAGAGTTATTTTATGTCCGCAGATAATTTTTCTATGCCTTACTATGAATATGTACCAAAAAATAAAACTAAATCTGCTATTGTTTTAGTATATGAAATTTTTGGAGTTACCCTTCATATGCATAAATTTGCTAGAATGCTAGCTAGTAAAGGCTATCTAGTTTATATGCCAGAAATATTTTCTAGATTAGAAAAAAATGTTAGCTTAAAATATAATAAGCAAGGGTTCGAAAAAGGGTTATCCTTAAAAAAAGAACTTGGCTGGGACTATCCTGTAATGGATATAGTAGCTTTAGCTTCTTTAATAAAACAAAAGTATCAAGTTACTTGCTTAGGGTTTTGTTTTGGGGGATCTATAGCATGGCGCGCATCTCAAAAAAGCTTTTTATTTGATAATGCAGTTTGTTATTATGGAACTAGTATTCCTGACTTTTTAGATAAAAAAATAAATAATCCCATTATGGTACATTTTGGGCAACTAGACTCTGGTATACCCGAAGAAAAAATAAATGCGGTAAAAAGCTTTGCGATAGATCAAAATAATGAGTTAATTATTCATGTATATGAGAATGCTGATCACGGCTTTAATTGTGAAGATAGAAAATCTTTTCATAAATCAGCCTCCTCATTATCAATAGAAAGAAGTTTAGAATTTGTAGATAAAAGTCATGCTTAAAAAATTAATTATTTTATCCATGTATTTCTTATTTACTTTTAGAAGTACTCTTATCTTTGCGATAGACACTCCTAAAGGTTTGATTATTAAAGACTTAGAAAAGTCTGAAGCTAATATTGAAGTAGCATATGATGATAGGATATGGGTTCATTATACTGGATGGGTATTTGATAAGAACATAGATACCAAAAATTATTGTGAAGCTAAAGGAGAAAAATTTGATAGTACTAAAGAAAAACCCTTTAGAGAAAACCCTGGAGTTTTTAGTTTTACTATAGGTAAGGGTTTAGTAATACCTGGTTGGGAATTAGGATTACTTAAAATGAAAAAAGGTTCAAAAAGATGCTTAGTAATACCACATCAATTAGCCTATGGTCCTAGAAGTTTTCCAAAAATTCCAGCATATTCAACTTTAATTTTTGAAGTAGAACTTATAAAAATTAAAAAAAAAGCTCAGATTAAAAAAAGGAATAATTTATGAAAAAAAACCCAATTATAGGTATTATAGGAGGAAGTGGGCTATATAATATTGAAGGGTTAAGTAATAATAAATGGCAAACTATTAGTACTCCATTTGGTAAAACCTCAGATAAAATATATTCAGCTCAATATAGTACATTGAAAATAATGTTTATTCCTAGGCATGGTAGAAATCACCAACTTCCTCCACATAGAATTAATTACCGTGCAAATATTTATGCTCTTAAGAAATTAGGTGTTACTGACATAATATCAATATCTGCAGTGGGTAGTTTAAAAAAAAATCATAAACCCGGAGATTTTATATTAGTAGATCAATTTTTAGACAGGACTTTAGACAGACCTAGAACTTTTTTCGATAAAGATTTAGTTGCTCATGTTTCGTTAGCTAATCCTATTTCAAAAGATTTATCTGATCTAATATACCAATCTAGAAAAAATAATAAAAATATTAAAATAGGAGGAACCTATATAGCTATAGAGGGCCCTCAGTTTTCTACCTATGCTGAGTCTATTTTATTTAAAAGTTGGAACTGTGATGTTATTGGAATGACTAATATGCCTGAAGCAAGGTTATGCAGAGAAGCAGAACTAGGTTACGCTTCGATTTCTATGGTTACAGATTTTGATTGTTGGAATAAATCTCATGAAGAGGTGACTGTAGAACAAGTTATAAAGATAATGCAGAACAATACTAAAAAAGTTCAAAGTTTATTATTAGAATTATTTAAAAAAATTCTTAATCTAGATTCATGGAATTGGAATAATCCCATTTATAATAACCTTAACAATGCCATTATTACTAATACAAAAAATGTGAGCAGAAAAACATTAAAAGATCTAAGCCCTATAATTAAAAGATATCTAAAAGAAAAATAATATATATAAATTACTTAATATCTTTCCAAATTCTTTTATAAGAAAGAAAGAAAAATACAGTCATAACAATTAAAAAAATGACTACTTTTATACCAGATGACTTTCGCTTCTCTAGCTCAGGCATAGATGCCCAAGTTAAGAAAGTAACTACATCTAAAACTTCTTGCTCTAAAGTGGCAATAGTTCCATCTTGATACACAACATCGTCTCCATAAAGTGGTTGTGGCATTGCAATTACATTTCCAGCCATATATTTATTATAGTAACCTTCTCCCACATCAAACTCATCAGGAGCATCTATATAACCTAATAATAATGATCTAAGATAATTAGCTCCATCTTTTCGAGCCTTTACCATGAGAGTTAAATCTGGAGGATATGCTCCATTGTTTGATGCTTTTGCAGCTTCAGTATTAGGGTAAGGGTCAACAAAGCTATCAGAATAAATAGCATTTCTTTTTTTTATTTCTCCATTTTCGTCTGGAAGGGCATCTACTAAAAATTGCTTAGCTATATTATTTATTTGTTTTTTTTTATAACCTAAATCTTCAAGATTTCTATAAGCTATGTGTTTTAACCCGTGACAAGAAGCACAAATCTCTGTGTAAACCTGTAACCCTCTTTGAGCACTGCTCTTGTCTATGCTACCTAATATACCTTTAAATGAAAAGTTATATTGTTCCGGTTTAATAGCATCAGTAGCGGAGAATAGGTTTTTTATTAGAAGAAAAGTTATCAAAATGAAAGTAATTTTCTTTATCATGAAAATTACTCTGCTAATACTGGTTTACTAATACTTGATGGTAAAGGTTTTGTCTTTTCTATAAATCCTAATAAGGGCATAATTATTAGAAAATGTAGAAAGTAATAAAAAGTGGCTATCCTTCCAATAATTATATAAGTACCTTCTGCTGGCTTGCTTCCAATCCAACCTAAAACAATAGCATCTATAAAGAAAACCCAAAAAAGTATTTTGTATATTGGTCTAAAAGCAGCAGACCTTACTTTACTTGTATCTAACCAAGGAAGTAAAAATAAAACAAATATTGCACTAAACATGGCAATTACTCCTCCTAATTTGTCAGGAATAGCTCTTAGAACTGCATAAAAAGGTAAGAAGTACCATTCAGGAACAATATGAGAAGGAGTTTTTAAGGGGTCTGCAGGAACGTAATTATCTGGATGTCCCATATAATCAGGAGCAAAAAAAACTACCGAGAAAAAAATAGTTAGTGCAATACCTAATCCAAAAAAATCTTTTACTGTATAATAAGGGTGAAAAGGAATACTATCCTGTGGACCTTTTCTATCAATCCCTAGCGGATTGTTAGAACCATGAGTATGTAATGCTACTATGTGTAAAAATACTACTCCTACTATTAAAAAAGGTAAAAGAAAATGGAGAGTATAAAATCTGCTTAGTGTTGGGTTATCTACAGAATAACCTCCCCAAAGCCACTGCACTATACCTTCACCTACGAGCGGTATAGCTGAAAAAAGATTAGTAATAACTGTTGCTCCCCAAAAAGACATTTGCCCCCAAGGCAAAACATACCCCATAAATGCTGTTGCCATCATCAAAAGAAGAATAATAATTCCTAGCCACCATAATAATTCTCTTGGTGCCTTATAAGATCCGTAATAAAGTCCTCTAAATATATGAATATAAACCACAATGAAAAAGAAAGATGCTCCATTCATGTGAATGTATCTGATTAACCACCCATGATTTACGTTTCTCATTATGTGCTCTATAGAAGAAAAAGCATGATCAACATGAGCAGTATAGTGCATAGATAAAATAATTCCTGTTATTATTTGTACTAATAAAAAAAACCCAGCAAGAGATCCAAAATTCCACCAATAATTAAGGTTTTTTGGAGTAGGGTAATCAACTGCGGAATGTTTAAGCATAGATATAATAGGAAGTCTATAATCTATCCAATTTAAAATAGTGTTAGGGTTCTTTTGATTTTCTATTTTCATTACCCTACCAAAATAGTATTGTCATTTGTAAATTTATAAGGAGGTATTTCTAAATTAGTGGGAGCTGGTCCTTTTCTAATTCTGCCAGAAGTGTCATAATGTGACCCATGACAAGGACAAAACCATCCTTTATATTCACCTTTATCAGAAGCAGGGACACAACCTAAATGTGTGCAAACTCCTATTAGTACTAAATATTTAGGATTTTTTACTCTTTCTTCATCTGTTTGTGGATCAGGCAAAATATCTATATTGACTTTTTTAGCATCCTCAATTTCTTCTGCAGTTCTATGTTTTATAAAAAGTGGTTTTCCTCTCCACATTACAGTCTTGCTCTTGCCTTCTATTATGTTAGAAAGATCAATTTCTACCTTGGATAATGCTTCCACATCTTTGGAAGGATTCATTTGATCGATTAAAGGCCATCCAGCAGAGGCTACGGCTACAACTCCCATAGCACCAGAAGCATGGTGTATAAAGTTCCTTCTAGTTTTCTTATTAATTTTTTTGTTAATTGTCATAATCAAAATATTATAATTATTTGTTTAATTTTAATATACTTAAATTTATTATATGGTTATTAATAAGATGTAAAGAATTGTTTGTAATTCAAGTAAAATTTATGAAAAAAAAATATTTACCTAGTTTATTAAATAAAGAAGTTTGGAAAAATAGAACTAAGCTATCAGAGATATGGTTTAAAAATTTAAGGGATAATTTCTGTAGTGAATTTGTTAGACTTGAAAATCGATATAATGAAGAAAACAATTACAAAGAAATCTTTTTTAAAAAAAAGAAATGGAAAAAAGATTCTTCACATGATAGTGGAGGTGGTGTTAGTAGTATTTTAATGGGAAACTTGTTTGAAAAAGTAGGAGTGAATATTTCTACTGTATCGGGTGTTTTTTCACGCGATTTCAAAGGAACTATTAAAGGTGCCTCTACAGATCCAAGGTTTTTTGCTACAGGGATCTCTATTGTAGCTCATATGAAATCACCGTTTATCCCAGCTGCACACTTTAATTCTAGATTAATAATAACTAAAAACGCTTGGTTTGGTGGCGGCTGTGATCTAACCCCTACATACGGAGAAAAATTAATTAGAAAAGATTTTCACAAAAAGCTAAAAACCTTCTGTAACAATCATGATCCTAATTACTATGACACCTTTAGCAAATTGTGTAAGAATTATTTTTACCTCAAGCATAGAAATGAAGAGCGAGGAGTAGGTGGTATTTTTTTTGATTATTTAGAAAAAAACTGGGATAAAGATTTTTATTTTGTAAAAGAATCAGGAATATTTTTTTTAAATTATATTAAAAAAATTATTGAAAAACGTTATAATAAAACATGGTCACCTAATCAAAGAAGAAAACTCCTTTTAAAAAGAGGCCGATATGTTGAATTTAACCTTCTCTATGATAAAGGAACTATGTTTGGACTAAAGACTGGTGGTAACACTGAAGCTATATTGATGTCTATGCCACCTAAGGTTTTATGGAATTAGAAAAAAGTATCTTTACTCTTTCAAGGCATTGCTTTTTTTTTGGATAAAAACCTTCTATGATCCACCATTTTTCTATTTCTTTTAAAATTTCTCCCATATCCTTTCCACTTCTTAATCCTATTTTTTTTAAATCATGCCCACTAATTGGAAATTTTGGTACAACCCAATTCTTTAAGAAACTATTAAATCTTGGACTCAAAGTAGTATTTTTTAAAAAGCTTTGTAAATAAAAAATTTTAAAACCAATATCAGCTCCAAATTTATATTTAATTTTTTTAATGTCCTCCAAGGTCTTTAAGGAGACAACGTTTACGTTACAATAAATTATCTTAATAATATTATATTCTTCCTTATTAAAGATTAAGTGCTTCTTTATATTATCTATTTTTATATTGGCTTGAATAAGTAAAAAAGAGACTCTAAGTAATTTATCCTGTACTAATTTATTGAATAGTTTTAGATCAGAGTTTTTAATGCTTTCTAGACCTGGAATTATTGAATTTAGAATATTTTCTTCTTTTAAAATAAGTAAAATATTTGATGCATACTTAGCATTAATTATTTTATAAAACTCCATAGACTTTCGTTCTTTAGAAATACTAGCAATTAAGTAAGATAGGTTTTTACAGGCAAGCATTGATCCTTTATCAATCCTTGATTTCTGACATCCGTAATAAGATAAAAATCTAAAATATCTAAGTATTCTTAAATTATCCTCATTTATTCTTTTTTTAGGATCACCAATAAATCTAACTTTTTTAAGCTTTAAATCTTTTAAGCCTTTTTGGGGATCATAAATTTCTCCATCAAAGCTAGAATAGATTGCATTTATACTAAAATCTCTTCTGCAAGAGTCTAAATAAATATCACCTGTAAATTCTACTTCTGCTCTTCTTCCATATGTTTTTTTATCTATTCTCATAGAAGTAATTTCTAGTGTAGTATTTTTAAAAAAAATACTAATAGTGCCATGTCCTTTTGATAAATCATAAAATTTAAAGCCTTTGGTTTGTAATAAGCTTTTAGAATCTTTAAAATTAATCTTTGTAGCTAAATCTATATCTCCTATTTTTTCCCTCAAAATACTATTCCTAACTACACCTCCAACAAAAAAAATTTTATCATTACCAAATGCTTTAAAAATCCTCTTTACTTCTTTAATATTTTTCCAAGCTTCATTATTGATTTTTTTTATCTTCACTCAAAACCTTCCCTGGAATAACTAAATTACCATCATATGTAGGAGGTTCATATACTCCTTTTTTATCATGTATGTTATTCTCTCTGTAAATAAAAATTGAGAATATTAAAACAATAATTATAAATACATAAGCTATAAACTGGTAGAAAAAGTTACTAGTAAACTTAGATATTAATTTTTTAGCAAAAATTAATATTAATAATAATAAAATAATAATAATAATGATTTTAGACATTATTAAAAATAACACTTTTAATAATTTTACTCAAATGAACCAAAATTATTGCCGTAGTTCCCCATATTCTGATTTTATTCCAAGATATATCATAGTAATATTTATTTATTCTTGTTTTTTTATCAATGTAGGTATTTGTAGTTAAATTATTTTTTTCAAAAAGGTGCTTTATTGGAAAATAAATAACTTTTTCTACCTCTGCTTCATTTAAAATTATTTTATATCTTTCTTTTATCAAACCTACAACAGGCTTAATAAGAAAGTTGCTCCCTGACAAATACATATCTAGCTCTCCTAAAATCTCAATTTTTTTTTTATTAATTCCTATTTCCTCATATGCTTCTCTTATGGCACAATCATAAAGGGTTTCATTACCATGAGGCTTTCCCCCTGGAAAGCTAATTTGTCCTGGATGATCTTTAAGATTTTTTGATCTTAATGTTAGAATAATGTTAATATCATTACTTTTAGTATCTAAGAGACATAAAACAGCAGCTTTTCTAGTATTTATAGGAGTAGATATAAGCTCATAATCTTTAGTATCATTAAAGCTAGAAGAGATAATATTTTTTTTTATAAATTGTGATAAAAGTTTTTTTTTGATATTTAAATTTAGCTTATCCATTTAAGAATTGTCATAAAAGATTGATTATTTTATAATTTATACTTAAATAAATTATTACCTAAGCTAAGAGTAGCATTTAAGGAAAAAAAATGAACACTTTATCTAATAAAAATAAACTACTTGAAGAAGATAATTTTTCTAATAACCAAAAACATATCAATTTGTTAAAAGAAGAAATTAATAAACTAGTCTTTGGACAAGAAAAGGTTATTGAACAGATAATTATAAGTCTATTATGTGGAGGACATGCATTAATTGTAGGGCTTCCAGGACTAGCAAAGACCAGAATAGTAAATTTTTTGGGAAAAATACTAGGATTAGAAACTAAAAGGATTCAATTTACACCAGATTTGATGCCTGGAGATATTTTAGGTACAGAAATTATTGATGAGAGTAAAAAACTTGATAAATTTTTTAAATTTGTTAAGGGGCCAGTTTTCTCTCAATTACTCTTAGCAGATGAAATAAATAGAGCAAGCCCAAGGACACAATCAGCTTTACTACAAGCTATGCAGGAAAAAAAAGTTACTATTGCAGGGAAAGATTATACTTTACCTCAACCTTTTCATGTTTTAGCAACTCAAAACCCCATTGATCAAGAAGGAACTTACCCTCTTCCAGAAGCTCAGTTGGATAGGTTTTTAATGAATGTTAAAATTACTTATCCTGATATAAAATCAGAAGAAAAAATTTTATTACTTTCCCCATCCGATGATAACCTGCAACCTAATAATATCTTGAATTATAATGATGTTTTAGATTTACAAAATGTTATAAAGACTATTCCTACAGGAGAAAGTATTATTAAGTATATACTTAATTTTATTTCTGCGCTAAGGCCAGAGACATCTAAACTAGAAATAGTTAAAGAAAATATATTATGGGGTCCTAGTCCAAGAGCCAGTATATCATTATTGGCAGCCTGTAAAGCTAAATCATTTCTTGAAAAAAGATATTCGCCATCAAAGTTAGATGTTAAAAGCCTTATTAAACCTGTATTATCACATAGAATAAATTTAAATATTTCAGCGAAGGCAGATAATATTTCTATTGAAGACATATTAGACGAAGTCTCAGAAAAAGTTGAGCACTGATGCTTCAACTACAGAGTATTTTTAAATCATCGGAAAAGATAGCTAACCTTTTACCCTCATTGCTTTCAGAGTCGTCTTTGTTATTAAAAAATATTTATTTTGGCTTACACAATACTAGATTTCCAGGAAAAGGAGAGAATTTTTGGCAATTTAAGGAGTATAGTTCAGGAGAAAGTATATCTGATATAGATTGGCGTAAATCAGCATCATCCAGAAAAGTTTTAATAAAACAAAATGAAAAAGAACTAGCTAAAACTATTTATCTGTTTTTTGATAAATCTTTCTCAATGAACTATACTAGTAAGTTAGCAAAAAATAGTAAATTATATTATGCTGCTTTAATTACGATCACTTTAACTAAACTCTATAGCAGTAGTAAAGAAAAAGTATTTATATTTAATAATGATAATAAACCTATAGATTGTTCGAATAATATAAAAAATTTCAACTACAATTTTTTATTGAATACTAAAAATCATAGCTTTCCTAATTTAAATTCTTTTAAAAATAATTCTTTTTGTATTTTTTTAAGTGACTTCCTATATGATGCCAATGATCTGCAAACCCTAATGTATAAATTTAAAAGCAGGGGTATCGCTGGTTACTTAATACAAATATTAGATCCTATGGAAGTTAACCTAGATTTTGATGCTCATTCTAGATTAAAGGATTTAGAAACTAAAGAAGCTATGGTAGTTGAAAAGGATATTAATTTTAGTAATGAGTACAAATTAAAACTAGAAAAGCTACAAAAATTTCTAAAGGATACTGCTCTTAAATGTAGCTGGAAATTTACCAAATACTATACGAATGAAGATACTAGCAAGTTTTTATTAAATCTATCCAAAACTATAATTCTAAATAAACAAGAAACTTTATAAAAGTGCTTAGTATTTTAAATTTTGGAAACCCTTTTGCCCTTTTAGGTTTTCTATCCCTTCCAATCATTTTTTTTGTAATGAGATTTTATCCGCCCAGTCCAAAGGAGAGAAATTTTTCTAGTTTTTACTTGTTAAAAGGATTAATTAAAAAAACACACAGCAGGCATAAATTTCCATTATGGCTTTTAATTTATAGGTTAATATTATGTTCTCTAATAATTATTTTTTTTAGCAAACCTTATCTTAACAAGATTAATCAAATAGATAGTTTTAAAAATTATGTTATAATTGCCGATAACGGCTGGTCTATAGCCAATAACTGGACAGAATATAAAAATATTATTAAAAAAGTTTGTTTAGAAGCAGAGAAAAAGAAAGTTGGGATTTTTTTTTATGACGCATCTACCCCTGTCATGAATAAGCAGAAGGAATTTAATTCATACATAGAATTAGTTTCTTATATTGAAGCTAACCCCCCTATACCTATTCAAACAAAAAGAAATCATATAATTGATATATTAAAAGTTAATAACTTTTTTAAATCTTCAAAAACTTTTTTTATCTTTTCAAGATTTGACTCTATGAATAAAAAAAAACAAAATGAATTATTAAACTTAATTGAAGATAATAACCCTGCTATTGAAATTATAAACCCTATTAGAAAAATCACTTTTATCGATAATTTAACACTTGAAAAAGAGACTTTAGAATTAAAAATTAAAAGGTATGGCTTATATAAAAATAATGATTTGATAATTAATATCTTTGATAATAATGGTAAATTACTTTTTGAAAAAAATTACAAACTAAATAATGAGGATGTATACATTATAAAAGAACAGTTTCCTTTGGAAGTATTAAATCAATTTTTTAAAATTAAAATAATAAATGAAAATCATGCTGGTGGAGTTTACTTCCTTGATGATTATAAGAAAAAAGTTTCTGTAGGAATAGTTTCACAAGAAAATTTTTCAATAGAAAAGCCTTTGCTTTCTCCAATATATTATTTAAAAAAAATCTTAACTAAAAAATACTTGACTAAAATATCCTCATTACAGAATATTATTAGCGAAAAAGTTTCTGTTATTTTTTTACCTTCTTATGAAGAAATTACTAGTGCTGATGAAGAAATAATAAAAAGATGGGTTAAACAAGGAGGTGTGCTGGTAAAGTTTTCTGATAATAATATAATTAAGCATAAACATTTATATTTAGATGGAAAAACTACTACCAGTTCTATAAGGAATATTGGGAAAAACTTGTCTATGTATAATGAATTATCCCTGAATGCTTTTAAAAAGAATACTTTATTTAATAATCTAAAAATTCCTAATTTGCAGTTTGATAAACAGTTAATTTTAGAAAATAGTGAATCAAATATTTTAATTCTATCTTCTTTAAATGATAACAGCCCTCTGATTTCTATGAAAAATGTTGGTTTAGGTAAAGTAATATTATTTCATGTAACATCAAATAGCGAGTGGTCTGATCTACCGCTTTCTAGTCTATTTGAAGATATTATAACTAGGCTGTTGCTTTTACCAAAAATATCAAAAAGCTCTTCAATAGAAGAAATGAAAATAAAGTCTCAAATAAGTTCATTTGGAGACCTTGTATTACCAGCAAAGAATTTTAATTATCAAAGCCAATCTGATCTAAAGTATACTCCTTCTAGAAAGCTGCCTCCTGGCATATATGAAAGTAATAATATTTCTGTAGCTCTAAATCTATCTGGAAACCTAACTACTGAAAGTTTTAAGCTAAGTAATGATAATAAATTTTTAATAAAAGATACCTACATAAAGTCCATACATGAGTTAAATAGAGTCATATTATTTTTAATATTTATAATGTTTTTAATTGATATGTTGCTAAATTTCTTTTTAAAAAAAAGAAGTATGTTTTATAAACTATCTGCTAAATATTTTGCTTTCTTAATATTTATCCCTTTTTATTTATTTATAAACATAGAAAATAAAGTTGAAGCTTTTGAAAACTATAATAATATTTATCTAGCCTACATCAAAACCAAGGATGATAATTTAAATAAGTTAGCCTTTAAAGGCCTTACAGATTTAAGTTATTATCTAATTGAAAGAACTTCAATTAATCCAAAGGGAGTAAAGGAAATTGACCTTAAAAAAGATAATATATTTTTTTATCCAATAATCTACTGGCAAATAACAAAAGAATTTATTAAATTGGATAATAAGTCCTTAAAAAAACTAAAAAGTTATTTTGACTCTGGTGGTATAATACTTTTTGATTTAGTAGAATTTTCTAAATCTTATTCAAGTTTGAGTAATAATAGCCTATATGAAATTAAAAATCTCTTTGCCAATATAGGAATAGTAAATTTAGACCTAGTACCTAAAGATCATACTTTAACTAAAAGCTTTTATTTGTTAAGTAATTTTCCAGGAAGATGGGATAATAGATTTGTCTTAGTAGATCTTAATAATCTTAAAACTAAAGATGGAGTTAGCTCAGTAATTATTGGTCTAAATGACTGGGCTGGAGCCTGGGCAAAAGATGAAAATAGTTTTCCTATTTATCAAGCAATCCCAGGAGGTGAAAGACAGAGAGAATTAGCCTATCGCTTTGGCATCAATGTCATAATGTATGCTTTAACAGGAAATTATAAATCAGATCAAGTTCACAGCAGATCAATATTAGATAGACTCAGAAAAAAATGAAGAGTTAGACATGTTTAACTTGTATCCTATTTTACCGTTCTATTTAACCTTAATATTTTTATTAATTTTTATATTAATATTATTAGTCTATTTTTATTTTTCAATTAAAAATTATTTGTTTAGGATATTAATTTTTTCTTCTTTATTATTTTTATCCCATAACCCTATGATAAATGATACTGGTAAATCCTATTACAATGATGTTCTAATAGTAGTATCTGATAAGACTCAAAGTATAACAGAAACAAAAAAATTAAAAAGTTTATTAAATACAAAAAAAAATATTATTGAAAAAACTAGTAATATTGAAAACCTAGATGTAATTGAAATAACCGTAGATAGCTTTTTTGATTACTCTGAGGGTCAGATTTCTTCTACGGAAATAATAAGCAGTTTACAAAAAGAGTTTCAAAAAGTAGAGAAAAATAGGATAGCAGGAATTATTATAATCACAGATGGTATTATACATGATCTAGATAAGATAAACTCAGCTTTTGATAATATTCCTTTGCATTTTCTTATAGTGGGTGAAAAAAGTGAAAGAGATAGAGCTATTATTACGAAGAATGTACCTGAATATGCTATAGTGGGAAAAGAAGTAGAATTATCATTTAAAATAAAAGACGAAAATTTTAGTAATAGAATTAAGACAAGCTTTATTTTAGATGGAATTGAACTTACGAACAAGCTATTAGAACCTAATATAATTCATACCATAAAAATACCAATTTCTCATGCAGGAGAAAACTTATTAGAAGTAAAAATAAATAAACATCCGGAAGAAATAAGCTTAGCTAATAACTCTAAGACTTTCAGGGTTAATGGAATACACGAGAAGTTAAGAGTTATGCTTATTTCGGGGGAACCCAATATGGGTTTAAGAACTTGGAGAAATATACTAAATTCTGATCCTGCCATAGAATTACTTCATTTTACTATTCTGAGACCTCCTTCTAAAAGAGACCTAACTCCTGTTAAAGAACTATCATTAATACCATTCCCAACTCAAGAATTATTTTCAGCTGATATATCAAAGTTTAGCTTGATAATTTTAGATCAATATACACTTCAAGGTATCCTCCCAAAAAAATATTTAGATAATATAGTAAATTTTGTATTGGACGGTGGCGCAATATTAAATATTTCAGGCCCAGAATATATGAGTACAAAAAGTTTAAATAATTCTCCTTTAGCAACTATACTTCCGACAAAACCAAAAGAAACTTACACTGGACCTCTTCTTCCTTTGTTAACAGCAATTGGTAAAAGACATCCCATTTCTAACGATATTAGTAATTCTTACAAAATTAAAAAATGGGGTAATTGGTATAGCTTTATAAAGACCACCAAAGTAGCAGGTATAACGCTTCTTGAGCAAGAAGATGGCAACCCTTTGATGGTAATCAATCAAGTATCAAAAGGTAGAGTTGCTCAAATATTATCAGATCAAAGTTGGGTTTGGGCTAAAGATACAGATAACAAAGGTCCCTTAATAAAATTGTTAAGAAATACTATTCATTGGTTACTAAAAACGCCAGAACTTGAAGAAAACTTCCTAGACGTACAGAAGGATAAAGACATTATCACACTAAACCTTAACACTTTAACCGAAGGTGATACTGGCTCAATTATTACTACACCATCAAAAAAAAATATTCCTGTACTATTGAAAGATGAGAGTAATGGAAATTTAACAGGGAAGTTTAAAAGTTCAGAACTTGGTAAATTTAGGCTCAAGATAAATGATTTAGAAAAATTTTTTTATTTAGGTTTATCTAACAATAAAGAGATAGAGGAATTAAAATCGTCAGAAGAAAATATAAAAGTTTTCTTTGAAAAGAATAACTCCTTTATGCATAGTATAAATTGGATAGAGCAAGGAATCCCTAAAATAGTCAAAGTTTATAATAAAATAAATACTAGTGGAAAAAATTGGATAGGATTAATAGAAAAAAAAGCTAGTAAAAGTGAAATGACTATCAAATTAGAATTTATAAACTGGTATATAAAATTATCTTTACTACTACTTTTATTATTTTCCTGCTGGTATAGAGAAGGAAAGTAGTTCTTTGAAAAAAAAAGTATGTGGTGTTGATGAAGTAGGAAGAGGTGCATTAGCAGGACCTCTTGTTGTTGCCTCAGTAATTTTTAAAAGCTATGATAATATTCCTTGTAATATAAAAGATTCTAAACAAGTAAATTTTGAAAAAAGAAAAAAATTATTTAAATCTATTTTAAAGCGTTCTCATGTAGGAATAAGTTGCATTGATGCTAAAACGATTGATAAGGAAGGTATTACTAAATCTACAGAAATAGCCATAAAATCAAGTATAGATAATAATAAATATCAAAAAGATATTATTTTGATAGATGGAAATTATAACATAAATACTAATTATGAAACTTTGAATATTGTAAAAGGTGATAGCAATTATGTATCTATAGCTGCTGCCTCTATAGTCGCAAAGGTAATAAGAGACTATATAATGATATTAGAAGCAAACCAATTTCCTCAATATCTATGGCATAAAAATAAGGGATATGGAACAAAAGATCATTTACGTGCCATTCAAATTTATGGTATAACAGATTTTCATAGAAAATCATTTAAAATCAGTTTGATAAATTTAAAATTATAATGGAAAAAAGTAACAACAAATTTAAGATTAGAAACTCTAAGTTTATATTAGGTGACACCATAACTGAACTAAAGTTATTAGAAGCGTCATCGGTGGATATGATATTTTGTGATCCTCCTTATTTCTTACAACTTAGGAAGAAACTTCTTAGGCCTGATATGTCTGAAGTGAATGGAGTTAAAGAGAAATGGGATCAGTTTTCTTCATATCAAGAATACGACAACTTTACAAATAATTGGTTGAAAGAATGTAGGAGAATTCTTAAACCTTCGGGAACTATTTGGACAATTGGGACTTACCATAATATTTATAGAATAGGTTATCACCTTCAAAATCTAGATTTTTGGATTCTAAATGACTTAATTTGGAATAAAATTAATCCATTACCAAATTTTAAAGGAACAAGATTTACAAATGCACACGAAATAATGCTTTGGGCTACGAAATATAAAAACTCGAAATATACTTTTAACTACCACACTATGAAAAAAATGAATAATAATAAGCAAATGAGATCAGACTGGAGTATAAAGCTATGTCAGGGAAAAGAAAGGTTAAAAAACCATTTTAATAAGACTTTACATAGCACTCAAAAGCCTGAAGAACTTATTTATAGAATAATTTTAGCTTCTACTAAACCAGGAAACCTGGTATTAGATCCTTTTTTTGGAACAGGAACTACTGGAGTAATATGTAAAAAACTAGGAAGAAAATTCATTGGAATTGAAAATAATTTAGAGTATATGCACGCTGCAAAAAAAAGAATTATTAAGACAAAACCTATAGATACCTCTAAAATTGAAGAATTATCTATTAAACCTATACCAGAAAAAATACCGTTTTCAAAATTACTCAAAAAAGGCCTAATAAGTCCTGGTACAAAAATATTTAATTATAAAAAAAATATTAAGGCTACAGTTTTATCTAGTGGAAATTTAATGTTTAAAAGAAAAGAAGGTTCTATTCATAAAATGGGAGCTTATGCTCAAAACAAAGTTTCTTGTAATGGATGGACTTTTTGGTTTGTTCTATATAAGAATAAACTAATATCCATTAATGATCATAGGAACTTTTTAAGAGCAGAAATTTCTAAAAAAGATTGACCTACTATTTTATTAGTTAGATTTGAAATTGGTAATTTTTGTAAAGACTTTCGAGTAACCCACTTACCCTTAAAATTGTATTTAATTAAATCTTCTTTTTTTAGCAATACAATTTTGTTATGTAAAGTAAAGTGTGAAAATTGATACTTAATAACTTTTTTTATAGTTACAAAATTTTTACTTTTTTTTAAGTAAAACTCACTCTTCATATCCCAGTCATCCTTTGACCATTCTCCTGAAGGTATCTCATACATGCCTCCTAATAGTCCTTGTAAAGGTCTTTTTCTAACAAAGAACTTTTTACTTTTATCATATATAAAATAATTAATACAAAATTTAATTTTTTTCTTTTTTTTTATAATATCCTTGCTCTCTGGTGCTTTGTAGTTACACTCTTTAATAATTATACAAGAGAAACATTTAGGTTTTATTTTAGTACAATTTGAGGTTGCTAAGTCCATAATTGCTTGTGCAAAGTCTCCCCTTTTTTGTTTTGGAAATATTTTCACTGCTAATAACTTTGTATAACTACTTTTTATAGTGTTTATTTTTGTATTAAAAACTCTATTTATAAATCTCTCGATATTAGTGTCTATAACTATTTCTTCCTTAGCATAAGCAAAGTTAGCTATAGCAGAGGAAGTATATTCTCCAATTCCTGGTAAATTTTTTAGTATTTTTTTTTCTGAAGGTATTAGACCATTATATTTTTCAATAATAATTTTGGCTGACTTTTGTAAATTTAAAGCTCTTCTATAATAACCCATTCCAGCCCACTCCTTTAGGACATCTTCGCTTTTTGCGGATGCTAATTTTTTAATATTAGGAAATGCAATTAAAAATCTTTTATAAAATTTAATTACAGTGTTCACTCTTGTTTGTTGTAGCATAACTTCTGATATTAATGTTTTATATGGATCTTGTTTTCTTTTACCCTTAGCTCTCCAAGGAAGATCTCTTCCTTTTATTTTGTAAAATTCTTTTATTTTTTTTTGTAATAATTTAATTTTTAGAGTATTCATATATTTATTATGTTTGATAACTTTAAAAATATTAATATATTAACTAATGTATTAAAAAGAAAAATTTACAATAAAAATGATAATAAACTTATTATTATAATGGAAAATTGGAAACAAATTGTAGGAAATGAGTATTATCCTAAGACTAACCCTGTAAAAGTTACCAGAGATAAAAAACTTAAGGTCGAAGTAAGCAACGAGATTTTATTAGATTTTCAGTTCTCAACATGCCAATACCTTAGAGAAATAAATCTGTTATTAGGTAATGATAACAATATAACTAAAATTATGGTAGTACAGAAAACTTTTTAATGTTTAAATCTAATTTTGAGGAGAATATTTGTGATTTTTAAATATATATTAAATAAATTAAGTACACTGAAAATAATAATTTTTTATTGTTTTATATTTTCTTTGTGTGCTGATAGCAAAGTTTCTTCCAAAGAATTTAGTTTGGGTTCAACTAAAGCTGAAAATATTTTAGTTGAATATGCATCTTTGTCTTGTGTACATTGTGCTAACTTTCACAATGAGGTGCTACCAAAAATTAAAACTAAGTTTATTGATACGGGAAAACTCAGGTACATTTATAAAGATTTTCCGCTCGATAAGCCCGCAATGTTTGCAGCTATGATTGCTCACTGTTATTCAGATAATCAGTACTTTGAAGTTTTGTCCTCACTTTATAGAAATCAAAAAGCTTGGGTAACCGCTTCAGATAATACGGAAAAGTTTTATGATGCCATACATGGTATTTTAAAGATACATGGCATATCGCTACAAAAAATTAACCAATGTGTTGATGATAAAAATAAAACTAATCAAAAAACTTGGGATGATATTTTAGCTGCTAGATTAGAAGGACAAAATATTGGTGTAAAATCTACTCCTTCATTCTTTTTAAACGGAAAAAGAATAGAAGAAGCTATAAGTATAGAATTATTAGAAAAATTAATTCAATAATATACATATATATTTATTTCTTTGATTATGCATACTATATCTAGTATTATTAATTAATTATATAAATAATTGTGTGTTCATTAGTAAAATAAAATTATCTGGCTTTAAATCATTTTCAGAAGAGACCAATTTATCATTTGACTATGGTTTAAATGGTATTATCGGTCCCAACGGATCAGGAAAATCAAACATTGTAGAAGCAATAAAATGGGTTATGGGTGAAAGTTCCTCAAAAAACTTAAGAGGATCAGGAATGAATGATGTAATTTTTAGCGGAAGTACCACTAAAGCATCTAAAAATATTGCTTATGTAACTATAATAATACAAGTTAAAGGTAATGGAATATCATCTGCTAACAAGAAGTTCATAAAATCAGGGAATATTGAAGTTGAAAGACAAATTATAAGGGATACAGGCTCAACATACAGGATCAATGGTAGTGAAGTAAGAGCAAAGGATGTTCAGTTTCTTTTTGCTGATTTATCCTCTGGCTCTAGAGCATCCAATATTATAGACCAAGGTTCTGTAGGTAATCTTATTATTCAGAAGCCTTCAGAGAGAAGAAAGATACTTGATGAAGCTGCAGGCATATCTGGTATAAGTGCTAGAAAAACAGAAAGTATAAATAAACTAGAAGCTACTAAAAGAAACTTGGCTAGACTCGCTGATATTTTAATGGATAATAAAGAAAGGATCGTAAAACTTAAAAAACAAGCCGAATCTGCTAGAAAGTTCAAAGAAACTAAAGAAAAGATAGAAGAATTAAATAAAACTATAAGTTTTGCAAAATTACAAAAAGCAATAATAAATCAAAAAAACCTTAAACTAGCTTTAGAAACTAATTCTACAGAGTACTCAGATAAATTAGAAAAATTAGAATTCCTTGGAAAGGAAAGGAATACTCTGAAGAATAATTCAGAGAAATGTGAAAAAGATATTATAAATATTAATCAAGAAAATTTAAAAAATAGTAGTATTATTGAAAAAACAAACTTAGAAATTTCAAATGATAAAAATCAATTAGAATCATTTAAAAATTTAAAGGAACAAATTAATAAAAATAAGAGGTTTCAAGAGGAAATACTTGAAAATTCACTTTCAAGATTAAGTTTTCTAGAAAGTACGCTGGCTAAATTTAAAAACCTGAATGAAAATAAAAATTTTGATGAATTAAAACAAAGTTTTTTAAAAGTGCAAGAAAAATATATGAAATCTAGTCAGTCGCTGGATGAAAGAACATTAAAACTAAGAGATAAGAAAGAATTAGTTAACCATAAGGAGTATGAGAAAACACTTCTTGAGAAAAAGCTTTTTGACGTAAGAAGTGAGTTAGCTATAATAAAAAACGGTTTATCAAAAAAGCAAACTACTTTTAATACTGATGATAGTGCTTTGACCATAGAAAGACTCAAAATAAATACTATAACAAAAATTAAAGAGTTAAAGATTAATTTAAAAACTCATAAAAAAAAACTTGATGAATTTTCTTCATTATCAATTGCAGTAAAATCTGAGAAAGAAAAATTAGCCTTACAAATTAATGATCAAAAAGAAAATGTAAATAATGTTAAAAATGAAATTTCTATATATAGCTCTCTTGGATTTAAAGACGCAAATAAAAGTATTTTAAAGCAAATTAATATTGCTCCCGACTATAAATTAGCCTTTTACCTAGCACTAGGCGATGGCATAGAGGCGACGAATGATACTCAATCCCCAGTGATATGGAGAAGTTTTGTAATGGACAACGTTCCTCCTTTATTAAAGGAAGTAATATGTGCAAATGAATTAGTAAAGGGTCCTAAGGAAATGCACTTATTTTTATCTCAAGTAGGAATAGTCAAAAGCATAGAAGAAGGAAATAGATATCAAAAGCTTCTAAAGCCAGGGCAAATATTAGTTTCTCAAGAAGGTGCACTTTGGAGATGGGATGGCTTATACATAAAAGATGGGACAAAAACTATTACATATAAGAGAATATTAAGTACTACAAAATTAATTGATTTAGAAAAAAGCCTCAAAGATAAATCTAGTAAACTTAATAAGCTAGAAAAGATAAACTCCTCTATAAAAGAAAAGCTTAGTAAAATAGATGAAGAAATTAGTAATATAATAAAAGAAGTTCAAACTATCGAAGGCTCTATAATGATTAATAGCGACAAACTAATTGAAATAGAAACAGATTTATTAGGTAAAAAAAATAAAAAACAGCTGGCGCTATTAGAAATCAATAAAGATAAAAGTAATATATTAGAGAAATCTGATGAAGAAAAATTTCTGATGGATGAAGTTAAAGTTTTAAAAAATTTAGTAGTAAAAGAAAGTGGTCAAATAGTTAAAATAAAAAAAGATTTTTCTGATATCCATAAAGAAAATAATTTAGTTAAAGATAAATATGAAAATATTAGAATACAGTTTGAAATTAATAAAAAACAGATCAATGCAGAAGTTATACAGAAGGAAAAAACCCAAGAAGAGCTTAGTACTACAAAAAAGCAAATAAAAAATACTAAAGCTATACTTAAATTGCTAGAAGATGATATAAAAAAAGTAAACTATGATGAAAATATTCTACTGACTAAGCCGGATAACTCTGAAAAAATCATATCTACTATAAAAAGTAAAATATTATCTAATAAAGATACTATAGAAAAGATAGAGCTCTCATTAAATACTATAAATAACAATCTAGATTTAACTACTCAAAAATTTCAGAAGCTAAATACTAGACTCGAGATGATAAAAGAAAATAAAATTAGAAAAGAAACTCAAATGGAGCAACTAAATAGTTTTATAGAATATGAAGAAGAGAAAATAGGAACTGATCTGAAATTAGAAAAAAATATTGTAATAGATAATGCTACTAAATTTGATTATTCTAATATAGATATAAAAAATTCAGAAACTCTGCTAAGAAATTTAAAAAATAAAGTTGAGTCTATGGACGAAGTCAATCTTACAGCTGAAAAAGAATTAACTGAACTAGAGAATAAGATAAATAGTATCTTAGTAGAAGAAAAGGACCTTAATAGTGCTGCAAAAAAATTAGAAAAAGCTATAGAAGAACTTAATAAAGAAGCAAGAAATAGAGTTATGAAAACTTTTTCTAATATTAATAATACCTTTTCTGATTTATTTAAAAAACTATTTGATGGAGGCAAAGCTTATCTAGAGTTAGTTGACTCAGATGATCCACTTGAAGCCGGGTTAGAGCTTTTGGTATCTCCTCCAGGAAAAAAACTACAACGCTTATCTCTTTTATCTGGAGGTGAAAAGGCCCTGGCATCTCTAGCGCTTATATTTTCTACATTTATTAATAAGCAGACTCCTATTTGTATCTTAGATGAGGTTGATGCTCCTCTAGATGATTTTAATGTAGAAAGGTTTTGTAATTTACTTAAAGAAGCCGCTGAAATAACTAATAAGAAATTTTTAGTCGTTACACACAATAAAATTACAATGGGCTATATGAATAAAATATATGGAGTTACAATGAATGAGCCAGGTATATCAAAAATTATTTCCGTAAATCTTGATAAAATAGAACCTGTATTTGCGGCAGAATAACTATAATGGAAAAAATTAAAGATTTAGAGTTAAAAATTAAAAATCTAAAAAGTAAAAAAAAAAAAACTGCTTTATCACCTAATGGAAGAATTAACGCTAAAGCCTATAACATGGCAATTAACGTTAGTTTAGAACTTATAACAGGCATAGGGTTAGGAGTTATTTTAGGTTTAGTTGCTGATAATTATTTACAAACGAAACCAATAATGTTTATAATATTTTTTATTGTAGGAACTATAGTAGGTTTTTATAATATGTATAAATGTTTAAAGAAATTTGGTTATTTTAACAATTAATTATATCTAATAATAATGGCAGCAAATAAGGGTCCACTTCATCAGTTTGAAATATCTAAGATATACGATATAGAATTTAATGGTATTGATGTTTCTTTTACTAATTCCGCATTATCAATGGTATTTGCTATTTTGACTGCATCAATAATATTTTATTTTGGTTCTACTAAAAACCCTAATTCTCCAGGAAGATTACAGGTTTTAACGGAAATGTTCTATGACTTTGTCGCAAATATGCTAAGAGATAATGTGGGAAGTGGAGGTAAGGTTTTTTTTCCATTTATCTTTACTTTATTTTTATTTATTTTATTTGGAAATATATTAGGAATGGTTCCATACAATTTTACCTACACTAGTCATATTATAGTTACGTTTGGGCTAGCAGGTTTTATTTTTATTGCAGTTACGTTAATTGGCATAATAAAACACGGCATAAAGTTTTTAAAGTTTTTTGTACCAAGTGGAGTACCGTTTGCTTTATTACCTATATTAATACCCATAGAAGTTATCTCCTACTTTGTAAGGCCAGTTAGCCTCAGTTTAAGATTATTTGCCAACATGATGGCAGGACATACCATGTTAAAAGTTTTCGCGTCATTCATAGTATTGCTTGGCTTTTTAGGTGGTTGGGCACCATTATCGTTAGTTATAATCTTAACAGGTTTTGAAATTATGATAGCAGTACTCCAAGCATACGTTTTTACCATATTGTGTTGTTTATATTTAAACGATGCATTACACTTACATCATTAAAAAATTTAGAAAGGATAGAAAAATGGAAGTAGAAGCAGCAAAATTAATAGGAGCAGGATTAGCTACAATAGCACTGGCCGGAGCAGGAATAGGAATAGGTAATATATTTGCTAGTTATGTATCAGCAGCCATTAGAAACCCCTCAGCAGCACCCAAAGTTTTTGGAAATGTTTTATTAGGTTTTGCTCTAACAGAAGCTATAGCTTTATTTGCTTTATTAATTGCATTCTTAATATTATTTGCTTTTTAAATTATGTTTCTTAAAAAAACATCAGTTTTTTTATTTGTTTGCATATTACTTAATAGTAAAAATATTTTCTCTGCAGAGGGAATGCCACAATTTAACGCTGAGACATTCCCTTCTCAGCTTTTTTGGCTAGTAATCACATTTACCTTATTATACTTATTCATAAACTTTTTAGTGTTACCCCGAATAAGAGATAATTTAAGATTAAGAAAAAATAAAATATCTAATGATATTGAAAGAGCAGAATTAATAAAATCTAACATAGAAAAGATAGTAAAAGATTACGAGTTCAAAATAGATAAAGCTAGAGATAAAGCAAACTTAATCGTTAAAGAATCTGCTAAAAAGGCTCAACAAGATTTCTTTTCTCAATTAGAAAGTTCTAAAAATAAAATAGAGCAGAAGATTTTAAATGCTGAGAAAGAAATAGTCGCTTATAAAGACAATTTTTCTAGTGATATTAATGAAATATCAATAGAAATAAGTTCACTATTAATAGAGAAAGTACTCGGACAAAAGCTAAACAAAGATGATATAAGTTTTATTAATAATCATATTAAAACTTCAGATGGGCGAAAAGCATGATAATTGAATTCACGGATCCTCAAATTTGGGTAGCTATAGCTTTTATATTATTTTTTGTTTTATTTGGAAAAATGGTTTGGAAAAAACTTAGTAGTTTTTTAGATGGTAAGATACTAGAAATTAATAATGAAATAAATGAAGCGCAAAATATTCATAGGCAAGCTAAAGAATTACTAGAAGTAGAAACAAAAAGAATGCAAGATTTGGAATTAAAAATCAAAAAAATCGTTGATGACAGTAAAAATAAATCATATGATCTTGCGAAAGAGACTCAAAAAAAGCTAGCAAATCAAATATCATTATTGGAAAAAGATAGTTTAGAGAAAATTAAAGTATTAAAAAATCAAGCGCAAGAGAATATAAAATTAAATGTTATTAATAAAGCCTCCAATATTGCTGAAACAGTTTTAGAAAATAAGTTAACAGAGCAGTACCAAAAAGAAACTATGCAAGAGTCAGTAAATCAATTAAAAAAAGTAATAAATCAAATTTAATTATTTTTACTAATTCTATCCGCTAATTCTTTTGCAGTAAAAGCGCTTAAGGTCCATCCTAAATGACCATGTCCAGTATTATACCAAACTTTTTTATTGTATTTACTATTTTGAATTATTGGAAGCATATTTGGAGTCATTGGCCTCAACCCTGCCCAAGGCTTAATATCACTGGTATTTATTTCTGGAAATAATTCTGTACACCATTTTATTAATGGCCTAATTCTACTTTGTAATATATCTAAATTAAATCCATTAAACTCTGCAAAACCAGCTACCCTTAATCTGCTTTCTCCTAATCTTGAGGTTACTATTTTACTAAAGTCATCCAGTAAACTTACATTAGGCGTATTATTTCCCGGATTGTTCAAAGTAATAGAATATCCTTTAACAGGATAAATTGAGAGTTTATCACCTACAGTACGAGCTAAAGATGGAGAATATACACCTGCACAAACTATTATCAAGTCAAAATCATTTTCTAGATATTTAAGATCTCTAATATGTTCATGTTGTAGTTTTATTTTTTTATCTTTTACTAGTTTGCTAATTAGACTAGAGCAAAATTTATGTATGTCGCCACTCTTATCTGAAGGAGTATAAAAAATACTGTCTAGTTTTTTTCCTTTTAATGAAGGTTCTATGTTATATAATTCTTCATGGGTAATCCTATACCTATTTAAACCAGCTTTATTATATATTTTGTTTACAAATTCTGCATTCTCTGTATGGCTTCTTTTCTTATATAAATGAAGTATGCCTTTGTCAAGCATGTCAAAATCTAGCTTTTCTTCCTTTGTAATACGATTATAAAGTTTAATACTTTGTATTGCCATTTTACATATTTCAGTGGTAATTTGGTTGCTATTTTTTATATTTTTTAGAAATTTAAACATCCAACTTAATTTTGAACTAGACGGATATGGGTTAATAATTACAGAAGAATGTTCTCTTCTAAAGAATGAAACTAGTCCAGTTTTAACGTTGTGCCAATTATTCCAGGCCTCTGCATTACTGGCAGATAATTGTCCTCCATTGGCATAACTTGTTGCCATAGCTGGGTATCTTCTTCCCTCTATTAAAGTTACATCAATTTTATTTTTTGAGAGAAAATATGCAGTGGTTACCCCAGTAATACCTGCTCCTATAATAGCTGCTTTCATTTACCTCCTAAAAGTTATTAATTTTGAAAACCAAAATAAAATGTCAAACTACTTTTTTTATTTAACTTTATTCTTATAGTTTCTTTGTTAATTAAAAACCTTTTATTTTTAATTTTTATAGCTTTCTTTATATCAACTTTAGAAATTATTTTAGAAATTATTTTATAATTATCTTCATCAACTAATGCTATAAAAATCTTTAAATCATTCTGATCTAGTTTAAGATCCTTAGTTAAGATCTGATAATATATAGAAAAGTTAACATTTAAATTATAGTATTTATCATTTTCTTTTATATCAGCTCTACTGCAATTTAGAGTTACACCGTACAATTTCAGACTATTAACACCATATTTATTCTTCAAAACACTAGTTTCAGTAGGTATATATTTTTCCGAACACTTGCTGAATAGATTTTTTTTTACATTAAGACTAGAAGTGTTGTTATTAGGAAAAGTCTCCTTTTTACTAGGATTATCAAACAAATTTATGCTGGAACACGAATTCACAAATAACAGAATTATTATTAATCCTGAAATATTAAAAAATCTCATTATTGTTTTTCCTAAATTTTATTTATTTGTTTTATTATAAACTACAGTAGAGTAATTTAGCAATATGGAAGAAAAAAAAAGTGATAAAATTAATATTTATACCGATGGTGCTTGTAAAGGAAATCCAGGGCCTGGCGGCTGGGGAGTTTTTATAATTTATAAAAATAATAAAACAAAGGAACTGTATGGATATGAAAAAAATACAACAAATAATAGAATGGAGCTCGTAGCAGCTATAAAGGCCTTAGAGTTTATTGAACTTAAAGAGCAAATTATTTTACATACGGATAGTACATATCTAAAGCAAGGAATAACAGTTTGGATACAGTCGTGGAAAAGAAATAATTGGAAAAATAAACAAAAGAAAGATATTAAGAATTTAGATTTGTGGAAAAAATTAGATACATTAAATAATTTTGATATTATAGATTGGAAATGGGTTAAGGCTCATGATGGAAACCCTGGAAATGAAAAAGCAGATAGTTTAGCTAATGATGGAATAAAAAAATTATTTAGTATTAATTGATTATTCTTTTAAGACTCTAAATAAAGAGTCTTTTTTTAAGATCTCAGAAAATAAATATCCTTCTGGATATTTTTTTGAAAAATATATGTTAAATGGTATACCATACTTATCATATTTTTTTAGAAAGTTAAGTATTTCACTATTAGGAAAAGTCCAATCACCTCTCATTAATTTTATTTTTTCATTTTTAAATAAATCCTTAATATTTTGATTTTCTAATACTAGCTTTTTATTAATTTTACAGTTTATGCACCACTCTGCTGTAAAATCTATGAATATTTTTTCTTCTTTTGCTAAATAGTCTGCTAATTTTAGCTTATCAAAACTCTCCCATATATTTTGATCATTGTTATTAAGTATAATTTTATTTTCTGTATAATGGTTCAATAATAATTTAGATAACCAAATTAAAGATATAATAAGTAAAAAGCCTGTGAATACCTTTACATATTTAGTCCATATTCCTGACTTTGGAAGATATAACAATATGCCTGGTCTAATAATAAACAAAATATAAGGCAAGGATTTTCCTACACTCATAAGAAAGAATATTAATACTGTAACTGTATAATTTTGAGATAAGGCAAAAGATATTGCAGTTCCTACCATTGGAGCTGTGCAGGGTGTTGCCAATAGTGTACTCAAGACGCCAGTGAAAAAATTACTAAAAAATAAATGCTTTTTGGAAATTATTTTATTTAGCATATTAAATTTAGAAAATATTGATTGAATATTAATTTTAATAAAATCAAATGTTACTATAGTAAAAATAAATAGTAATAGCATTAAGCCTATTAAAAAATAAGGGCTCTGAAATTGCATTCCCCATCCAAGACTTACTCCTATTGACCTAAGAGTTATCGCAATTAAAGAAAAGATTAGAAAAACAAAGACAATACCTAAGATCACATAAAATGACGATAGTTTAATATATTTTTTGTTATTCGTCTCAGATTGTTTTAATAAATTATTAATTTTAATTCCTAATACAGGTAAAACACAGGGCATAAAATTTAGAATAAAACCACCAAATAATGCTATAAATAGCGATACGAAAGTTATATTATTATTTATTTTATTTATATTTTTAATTATTCTTCGGGTAGAAAATGCGTTATCATTTATCTGAAAAAATATAGTAGATTTATTCATATTTAAATTTATAACCTCACTACTACCTAATATTACTTTTGCATTCTCTTTATTAATATTTACGTCTATATTTCTTAAGGTAGGAAATTCCTCATTATGAATAAAAGCTTTAATCTTATTTTTTTTTAATTCTAGATGAGAAATATTTTCTATTTTAATCATAATTTTATTATTATCCATTTTAGTGGTAGTAACTTTTATATCACTAGCAGTATCCAAAGTTATCGGTATTTTTTCTTGAAAATATTTTATTTTTTTAAGATTATCGATATTAATGTAGTTTTTTTCTGGTAAATCTAAATTAAGCTTGGTAGTTATTGGAATACATATATCTTTACATATTTGGAAGTCCAGCTTAAATTTCATAAGCCTAGTATCATTTTTTTTTAAAATAATTTTGTAAGGAATTATTATATCATCTTTATATATTCTTGTAGTGAGATCAGCATCATTATCAAATTCTTCCTCAGGAAATGGCCAGCCTGGAGTAATACTATCGTATAGTTTTTTATTTAATATAGAAAGCTCGGGTGGTGAACCAGAGTCGCCAGGATATATCCAGTATATTTTCCAATCTTTAGCTATTTCAAAAGATAATCCTATATTTATAGTTTTATCCTTTTTTTCTCCTAATAGAATTTTTACTTCCGTATTTTCAAACTTATAAAGATTTGACTCTACACTCAATATAGAGCTAGAAAGAAAAAAGAAAAAAAATGTTAAAAAATACTTAAAATTCATTATATAATAATAATTTAATATAGTTGTGAGTATAGTGAAAGAAAAAAACAATAAATACTATTCAATAGAAGGGAAGTTTTTAATAGCATCACCTAATATGAGCGATCAAAGGTTTTTTAAGTCTTTAATATATATGATATCAGATACAGTTCATGGTTCTATGGGTATTATAATAAATAAACCAGCCTTAGATATTAAAATAGAGAATATTTTTGAAGAGTTGCAGTCACAAAATGATTTGAAACACAAAATTAAATGCGCAATACACTTTGGAGGACCTGTAGAGTTTGATAAAGGTTTTATACTACATTCAAATGATTATAATTCTACAGAAGAAAAAACATTGCTTAAAAATAATCTTGTATTATCAAGTAACATTAAAATTTTAAAGGATTTGTCTTTGGGAAATGGTCCCTCTAAGTTTCTAGTAGCAATAGGTTATGCTGGTTGGTATGGTAATCAATTATCAGAAGAACTTAAAAATAATTCTTGGTTTGTAACAAATGCAAATAAAAAAATACTTTTTTCAAAAAACCATAAGAAAAAATGGCATCATGCTTTAAAAAGTATAGGGTTAGAAGATAGCAAGCTAGAAAGTTTTAAATATTCTAATTATTCTGGTTCTGCATAATATTTTTTTTAAATTCTTGGTTTATTAAACTATACATCATATGATCCTGCCACTTTCCATCAATTTTTAGGTAAGATCTACAAACACCCTCCTTAATAAATCCTACCTTTTCTAATAAACCTCTACTAGCTTCATTATTTTTTAAAGTAGCGGCCTCTATTCTATTAAACCTTAAATCTATAAATAATGATGGTAATAATATTTTCAAAGCTTCAAGCATATAACCTTTTCTAGAGTATTTTTTTCCTATCCAGTATCCTATAGAAGCACTTTGTGCAGCTCCTCTTCTAACATTACTTACATTTATACCTCCTATTAAGTCTTTGTCTTTATCTTTAAATATAAGAAAAGAATAAGCCCTGTCCATATTTGCAGAGTAGCTAGAGTTTTTTAGATATCTCATGAATGCCCTCCTAGAACAGGAACTTGCATCCCAGGAAGGCTCCCAAGGAGATAAAAAGTTTTTTGAAGTAAGCCTAAGCCTTTGCCACTTTATTGCGTCTCTTCTTTTTGGTGGTCTTAAAAAAATTCTTTTTCCTACTAACCTTTTTCTGGAAAATAAAGATTGTAATACTATTACTAATTTTTTCAAAAAATTACCTTTTATTATACTGAATTATTTAATATATAGTTTTTTATAATTTTATAATTATTATCCAACACTTTATAATTTTCTTCTAATTGAAAAATATTCTCATATCTGGTAGGTAAAATAGGCTTTTTTTTAATAGCTTTAAATACTTCATCCGCAAACTTTGCAGGGTGAGCAGTGGCTAATGTAATAACTTTATCCCTGTTCTTACCTTTTAAATACTTTAACGAGGAAGCATACCCAACTGCTGTATGGGGGTCTAAGATGATGTTATATTTTTTGTAAACATCTTTTATAGTTTGTAAAGTTTTTTTCTGAGAAATACTATAAGATAAAAATTCATTCATGATGTTTTTATTCTTATTTTTATCAATAAATAAACTACTTTTAACTTCAAATTTTTTCATTAAATTAGAAATTTCGTTACTATCTTGCTTCTTCAAGTCATATAATAATCTTTCAAAATTGCTTGCTACTTGAATATCCATTGAAGGTGAGTTTGTTTCTTTTACATTATTTTTATAATAAGTTCCAGATCTAAAGAATCTATCTAGTATATCATTTTCATTGGTAGCTACTATTATTTTATTAATAGGTATATTAAATTTATTTTTTGCTATATAACCTGCATATGCATCCCCAAAATTACCGGTTGGAACTGAAAAAGATATTTTTTTCTTTTTATAAACTGTGCTCAATTTTAAATACGCATAAATATAATATGTTATCTGTGCCATAATTCTTGTCCAATTAATAGAATTTATAGATCCAAATTTAATATTTTTACTATTTTTATCTTTGAAAAGCTTTTTTACTATAAATTGACAGTCATCAAAAGTACCTTTAATCCCTATATTAAAAACATTTTTAGACTTTACAGTAGTCATCTGTCTTCTTTGAAAATTAGAAACTCTATTTACAGGATGAAGTATAAATATATTAATATTCTTATTACCCTTTACTGCCTCTATTGCTGCTGAACCAGTATCGCCAGATGTGGCGCCTATAATATTTAACTTATTACTATTTTGATCTAGATAATAATTGAATAGATTTCCTAAGAACTGTAAAGCAATATCTTTAAAAGCTAAAGTAGGTCCATGAAATAATTCTAATAACCAATTATTATTATCTATTTTCCTTAAGGGAACTATTTCCTTTCTAGAGAAATCTTTATAACTATTTTTAATTATTTTTCTTAGATCGCTATCAGTTAAAGACTCCTCCACGAAGTTTCTGATTATGTTATAAGCTAAGTCTTCAAATATTATTTCGTCTTTAGTATATTTAAAGTTTTCCATATTCCAATCTTTAGGTAGATAGAGCCCTCCATCTTGTGAAACTCCTTTTAACGAAATAGTTTTAAAATCTAAAGAAATAGAATTATCCCTTGTACTAATATATTTCACTAATTAACACTTTTTTTAATATAAAAAAATAATATACTTAAATTTGAGAATAATAATAAACCCATAAATTGATGAAAAATACCCATCCAGATAGGGACCTGAAAAGTTATCAGAAATGCTCCTATTAAAACTTGTAAAAGTATTATAATAGGTATTAAAAATAAAAATATTCTTCCTGTAAAAAACATATAATTTTTAAACTTAAGTAATCTTAAAAAAACTATTACCAATAAAAAAACTAGTAAGAATGCTAAAACTCTATGCGCAAAGTGTATTACTTCAAACTGATCATTAATATTAGGAAAAAAACTATTATTGCATAATGGCCAACTTGCACATGACAAAGATGCTCCATATTTAGAAGTGAATGCTCCAGCTGATGCTGTTATAAGAACTAATAAACCTGAAGTAAATAATAAATTTTTTAAAGATTTAGTAGCTATAAATCTAAATTTTATTTTTTTAAATGTTAATAAAAATATATTTAAAACTACATATAATAATAAAAATGCGCTAGCTAAATGAATTGCTACTGACCAAGGTATATTAGACTTAAATACTGTTAACCCCCCTAGCAACCCTTGTATTCCTAACATTACTATTAAGTAATAAGAAAATTTTTTTATTTTTTTTTCCATTTTATTATTTAAAATTATGTAAATAAATAACAATATTGATAGAGGTCCTATTAAAAATGCCGCATTAGCTCTATGTATCCACTCTAAAAATATTTGAAAATAAGTATACTCAACAAAACCCAAAGAAAAAACTTTTTCAGGTGTAGGAAAAAAAAAACCATAACATAAAGGCCAGTCAGGGCAAGACATTCCTGAGCCTGTCAACCTTACCCAAGCACCTAAAAGAATTTGGATAACAATAGTGCATAACAAAATAGCCGCTAATGATCTAATTATTAAATTTTTATTTTTATACATACTAGGATTTCCTAAAATTTATCACAAAAATTATACTCAAAGTAATAGCTAATAAAAACCAGGTAATAGAGTAATTTAAATGGTTAATATTAGATACTAAATTAGGTCTAACATTAAATGTTTCGTTTTGTTTTTTATTTATCTCATATAAAATAAAAGGTTCTAGTTTTATATTTAAGAACTCAGAGATTTCATTTATTTCTAAGGTATGCCATATATTATTAATAAAATCATTTCTTAAATCAAAATATCTAGGCTTTGGAAAGTTTATTATAATTCCTTTTACTCTTACTACTTTATTCTCTTCATTATTTTCTTTTGAAAAAGTAAAACCTTTATTTACTAAAATAAACTTTTCCCCTATTTTTAATGGTACTAACTTGTGATAGCCTATTTTACCTTTATAAGTTCTAGGCTCTAAAAACAAAGATTTTTTTTCTAATATTTCTCCTTTTATTTTTATAATTTCTAAATTATTTATTTTTATATTAAAATTATTAAGTTCCCTTGGCTCTTTTTCAAGATTACTGAAAAAATAATCCTTTTCTTTGCTCTTATAAATATGTTTATTTAGCTGCCAGCAACTTAGACAAAGCAAAATAAAAAATGAAATTGAGAATGATAAATAAAGTGCTACCTGATTATTATTATTTTTTTTCATTTACTCTACACTCATCATTCTTTTAACAAATAAATATGTAATAATTCTTAATAAAAATATAGTAAACATAAGAATTATTAGTGCCATAACAAAAGATAATTGTATTAAAGTCAGTTGAAATTTATAATCCAAAAAAATAGCTAAAGGCAATGAAAAAAAGCTTAACAAAAAACTTGTGATCCAAGCTACTGCATCTCCTATTTTATTTGTATTAAAGTTAATTCCGCATACTTCACATTTTGTATACAATGATATCAGACCTTTAAAAAACCTTCCCTTACTACATTTAGGACAACTATTAAGGATTGCACCTATTATAATTTTTTACCTAATTTCAATTATCCTCCCCACCAATAAATGGAAAAGAATAAGAACAACCATACTACATCTACAAAATGCCAATACCAGGCGGCGGCCTCAAAGCCAAAATGCTGTTCTGGTTTAAAATGTCCTGCTAAAGTCCTAAATAGAATAATTATTAAAAAAACTGTTCCTACTAATACATGAAAACCATGGAACCCCGTAGCCATGAAAAAAGTGGAGCTGTAAATTCCATCTCCAAAAGCAAATTTTGCATGACTATACTCATATGCCTGAACAAAAGAAAATAAAATTCCAAGTCCAATAGTTGCTATTAAGGCCCAAATAACAGTTTTTCTTTTTCCCTCAAGCAAAGCATGATGTGCCCATGTACAAGTTGTCCCTGAAGTTAGTAGAATCACAGTATTTAATAGTGGTAAATGAAAAGGATCAAATGTCTCTACACCCTTAGGTGGCCACTCTCCTCCAGTAAAAGTAACCCTACTATATTGTATAGCTTCATCGGCAAATATACTAGCATCAAAAAATGCCCAAAACCATGCCACAAAAAACATTACTTCTGAAGCTATAAATAATGCCATTCCGTATCTAAGACCAATTAATATAAATGCATTATGATGTCCTTCATATTCTGCTTCTCTAATGATGTCTCTCCACCATCCAAACATTGTCAATATTACAAAAAAGCCACCTAATCCAAATACCCATTCACCAAAATTAACCTTGTGCATAAACATTATAGCACCTATAGCCAGTACTAAAGCTGAAATAGAACCTAGAAGTGGCCACGGGCTTGGATCAACTAAATGATAAGGATGTGATTGTTTTGAATTTGACATATTATATTACCTCTAAAATTATTATTATAGTCCAGCTTATTTAAAATTTCTAATATTAATGTTATTATTCACGTTAAAAAATGTATAACTCAAAGTAATAGATTTAACTTCTTTAGTATTGGGATCATCATATAAGTCAGGGCTAATAAAAAAAGTGACTGGAAGCATTATTGACTCACCTGGCAAAATTTTATTTTCTTCATAACAAAAACAATCTAATTTATTAAAATAAATTCCTGCCTTTTGAGGAGTGACATTATAACTAGCTATTGCTTCTATAGTTTTATTTGTTTTATTTGTTATCTTATATTCAACCGAATTTGTCTTTCCAAGTTTTGTTATTAGTGATCTTTTTACAGGCTGAAAATATATTTCTAAGTTTTTTTCTTTATCTGCGTTAAACCTTATTTTTATCTCTTTATCCAGAATAATATCTGAAGGATATAAAGTTTCCTGAGTTGTTCCTCCATAACCTGTTACCTTGCAAAAAAGATTATAAAGAGGAACAGAGGCAAAAGCTAATAAGAACATACTCACAGGTATAGTAAGTATTAAAACTGCCAAACGTGAGTTATTTTTTTTTTTAAATTTATTCATCAGACAGCCATTTTTAATATTGTTATGATATATATTATAACTATTAATAAAATTATCATTCCGGCTATAAAGTATTTTTTTTTCACAATTATATTATGTATAATATTTTATAAAATTATCAGCCATCAATATTATGAAAATCATAAATAAGTAAATAATGGAGTACTTAAATAGTTTTTTTGAAAATTTATCATTATTCTTTTTTAGGCAAAAAGATAGATACAAAAAAACAGAGCTCAGCAAAATAGAAAAAATTAAATATAATACTCCAGAGTAACCTAAAAAATACGGTAATAATCCTACAATATACAATAAATACGAATATCTAATTATGCTTTTTATTGTCTCCTTTTTACCTTTAACGTTAGGAAGCATAGGCAAACCTGCATTTTCGTAATCAATTTTTGAAAATAGTGACAAAGCCCAAAAATGAGGCGGCGTCCAAATAAATATTAAAAAAAATAATATTAATGGTAACCCTTCAATATTATTTGCAACTGAAGCCCAGCCAATTACAGGAGGTAATGCACCAGCAGCTCCTCCTATAACTATATTGTAGTAAGTTTTTCTTTTTAACCATATTGTATAAATAAATATATAAAATAATATAGAACTAGCAAGAAGAAGGCTTGCCAAAAGGTTTGAAGCTAGTCCAAGTAATACTATAGATAAAATACTTAAAACAACTCCTAAGGCCAGTGCTTCATCTGGTTTAATTTTACCAGATGGAATTGGTCTATCTTTTGTTCTAAGCATTTTTGCATCTATGTCTTTATCATACCACATATTAATACATCCTGCGGCACCTGCACCCATAGCTATACTTAGCAAAGAAAAAATAAATAAAGCTGGATGAATTTTATTCATACTCAAAGCCAAAACTTGTCCAGAGAATGCACTAAATATTGCTAGAGACATAACCCTAGGTTTTAATAAGGAAAAGTAATCTCCAATTGTTCCTAATTCAACTTGATTTTTGAGTCTATTAGACGCTAAATTTAACATTATTTATAAAAATTATAGCTTTAATGGCCTGTTTTTTTATTTGTTAAATCCATTTTAGGTAGCTCATCATAAGTATGGAATGGAGGCGGCGAGGTAGTTTTCCACTCAAAAGTATCTGGCTCCCCTCCCCATGGGTTGTCAGCACACTTTTTACCAAAATAAAGTGTTCTAAAAAGAATAACTACGAACCATACCACAGCTATACCTGAAATATAAGATCCATAAGTAGCTACTGCATTCCATCCAGCAAATGCATCAGGATAATCAGCATACCTTCTAGGCATACCTTGCAAACCTAAAAAGTGCATAGGGAAGAAGGTTAAATTTACACCTATGAACATTAACCAGAAATGAACTTTTCCCATCCATTCTGGATATTGCCTACCTGATATTTTTCCAAACCAATAATAAAATCCAGAAAATAATGCAAATACTGCTCCTAAAGAAAGAACATAATGGAAATGTGCTACTACATAATAAGTATCATGTAAAACTGTGTCTATGCCTGCATTTGCTAATACAACTCCAGTAACTCCACCCAAAGTAAATAAAAATATGAATCCAATAGCAAACAACATAGGTGTCGTAAATCTTATGGATCCACCCCACATAGTTGCAATCCAGCTAAAAATTTTAATTCCTGTAGGAACAGCTATTACCATAGTCGCTGCCGTAAAGTAAGCTTTGGTATCAACATCTAGACCCACTGTATACATGTGATGAGCCCAAACAACAAACCCTACTACTCCTATTGAAACCATTGCATACGCCATGCCTAGGTAACCAAAAACTGGCTTTCTAGAAAAAGTTGATACTACATGACTAACTATTCCAAAAGCTGGTAATATTAAAATGTAAACCTCAGGATGTCCAAAAAACCAAAATAAGTGTTGAAAAAGTATAGGATCTCCTCCACCTTCCGGAGCAAAAAATGCTGTACCAAAGTTTCTATCAGTTAAGAGCATAGTTATTGCGCCTGCAAGCACAGGAAGCGATAACACTAACAAAAATACAGTAACTAAGATTGACCAAACAAATAAAGGCATTTTATGTAAAGTCATTCCAGGTGTTCTCATATTAAAAATAGTAGTTATAAAATTTATAGCTCCTAGAATTGAAGAAGCACCTGCTAAATGCAAGCTTAAAATAGCCATATCAACTGCAGGACCTGAATGACCTAAAGCACTTGATAATGGTGGGTATATAGTCCAACCTGTTCCAGCTCCTCCTTGGACAAAAGGACTAGCCATTAGTAAAATAAATGCAGGTACTAAAAGCCAAAAACTAATATTATTCATTCTTGGAAAAGCCATATCAGGCGCCCCTATCATAATAGGAACAAACCAATTTCCAAACCCTCCTATCATGGCTGGCATAATCATAAAAAATATCATTATTAAGCCATGTGCAGTTGTTAAAACATTATACATTTGGTAATCACCGTTCAATATTCCATCACCTGGTGCCGATAACTCAGTTCTCATAATTAGTGACATTATACCTCCAATAATTCCTGCGATTATCGCAAAAATTAAATACATGGAACCTATGTCTTTGTGATTAGTTGAAAGAACCCATCTCTTCCAACCTCTTATTTGATGATCATGTTCATGTTCTATAACTGTAGAAACCATAATATCGAACTCCTTCTGTTTATTTAGCTGACATTTCTAATAATTCACTATTATTAGCATATTTTTTTTGAGCGTCTTCAACCCAACTAGCAAACTCACTATCTGTTACTACGTGAATTTCAATTGGCATTGATTGGTGATTAACTCCGCATAATTCTGAACACATACCGTAATATATACCTATTTTATCAGCTTTAAACCATGTTTCATTCAGTCTTCCTGGAACAGCATCTGTTTTTACTCCAAAAGCTGGAACTGCCCAGCTGTGCAAAACATCTGCAGCTGTAACTTGAACTCTTACTATTTTATCTACGGGAACTACAACCTTAGTATCAGTTGTTAACATTCTTTTATATGGTTTATCATCTTCTATCTCATCAGCACTTTGTACCATAAATGCTTCATATGTAAAATTTCCGTGATCAGGATATTCATATCCCCAGTACCATTGATAGCCTATTGCTTTAATAGTTAGGTCTGGTTCTGGAATAACATCCTGTTTGTATAATAATTTAAAAGAGGGTATGGCAATAACAACTAAAATCAAAACTGGAATAGCTGTCCATAATATTTCAACTAAAGTGTTATGAACTGTCTTAGATGGTTGACTATTTTTCTTAGCAGAATATCTGTAACATACCCATATTAACAAACCCAAAACAAATATAGTAATCAACGCCATTAATATTGTTACAAACGAATGCATACTATAAACGTCTTTGGCCACAGTAGTAGCTGGATTTTGAAGGTCAATAGCCCAATTAGACGGAACTCCTAAACCTTCGTTAGCCATAGATATTTTTGAAAACAAAGAAGAAAAAATTGTTAAAAATATATATTTTTTTAAATTAATAATTAATTTCATATAAACCTTTTATTTCATATTACATTATGTAGAGTTTTTTTAACAAAAATCTCTAAATTATTATTAGTAATTGCTAACACATACTTCAAAACATTTCTAGATATATTTTTACAATTTGGGATTGTTTTTCATTTTAATCTTTCGTATGATATTTAATAATTATTAGGGTTGAATATATGTCTTACGATGAGAAAAAATATTTAGAGGAACATAAAAAAACTTGGAAATCATTTATTGATTATACTATCAAAGGCTGCATCGTTATAGTAGTGGTGCTAGTTTTGATGAGTGTTTTTCTCACAGGTTAAGTTATAAGTATAAGCATTGGTATTAAATTTCTTAGATACTCTAAACGAAATACAAAAAAAAGCAGTTTTAGCAACATCAGGACCTCTTTTAATTCTTGCCGGAGCAGGTACTGGGAAAACAAGAGTTCTTACAACAAGATTAGCCTACATACTTAAAAAAAACTTGGCTAACCCTTTTGAAACTTTAACCGTAACTTTTACCAATAAAGCAGCTGCGGAGATGAAACAACGCGTAGAAGAGATGCTTAATATATCAACAGATGGTTGGTGGATAGGAACCTTTCATTCGATGGCAGCAAGAATTTTGAGAAAAAACCCTGAAATAGTAGGTTTAAAACCACAATTTTCCATAATTGATGTAGATGATCAAATTAGATTAATCAAGCAAGCCCTTTCTTATCATAATATAGACCAAAAAAGATGGCCTCCCAGACTTTTGCATAGCATTATTCAAAGATGGAAGGATAAAGGTCTAAACCCAGAAGATGTTACGAATGATAAGGAGTTTGATAATATTAGTGGCAAAAAAATATACAAAACGTATCAAAATAGACTAAAGACTCTAAACGTCGTTGATTATGGTGATTTACTATTACAAAATATAAACATTTTCAAAAGCAATATTGAAATATTAAACGGTTATCAAGAAAGGTTTAAATATGTTTTAGTAGATGAATACCAAGATACTAATATTTGTCAACATACGTGGCTAAAATTTATAGCAAAAAAAAACCAAAATATCTGCGCTGTAGGAGATGATGACCAATCAATTTATTCGTGGAGAGGGGCAGAGGTTAAAAATATTCTAAAGTTTGGTAATACATTTAAAAATACTAAAGTTATAAAGCTAGAGGAAAATTACCGTTCTACTGGAAATATTTTAGAGGCAGCAAACGGGTTGGTAAAAAATAATCAAGCAAGATTGGGTAAAAATTTATGGACTACTAAAGCAGTAGGAGAAAAAATTAGTATAATAAATACCTCTAATAGTGAAGAAGAAGCGACATCTGTGAGTGATAGTATAGAAAATCTTTATACAAAAGGTCAAAAGCTCTCATCAATGGCCATATTGGTAAGAGCTACCTACCAAACTAGGTTTTTTGAGGATAGATTTATAAAAATAGGTTTGCCTTATAAAATCATAGGAGGTACCAAATTCTATGAAAGACTAGAGATTAAAGATGCTATGGCTTATTTAAGATTAATTTCTAGTGACTTTGATGATCTAGCCTTTGAAAGAATAATCAATGTACCTAAGCGAGGTATAGGAACCAAGGCTTTATTACAAATAGAAACGGAAGCAAGGAAAAATAATATTTCACTATTGGAAAGCTGCACATTATTAGTTGATAGTAATTACTTCAACATAACTACTTGTAGCAATGTAAGAAAGTTTTTAAATTTAATAAAAAGTTGGAAACAAAAAAGTAGAGAGTTAGATAATTCTGATTTAGTACAATTAGTTTTAGAAGAATCAGAGTATGTGGAAATGTGGCAAAATAATAAATCTATTGAAGCAGAAGGAAGGATTGATAATCTCAAAGAACTTGTTGCTGCTGTATCCGATTTTGAAAATATAAAAAGCTTTTTAGAACATATACAATTAGTAATGGATAATAGCATTAGCAATAATAAAGATACTGTTAATTTACTTACACTTCATGCAGCTAAGGGTTTAGAGTTTGACAACGTCTTTTTACCAGGTTGGGAAGAGGAAATTTTTCCCAATAAAAAAGCTTTGGATGAAAAATTAAACGAGGGCCTGGAAGAAGAAAGAAGATTAGCCTATGTAGGAATTACAAGGGCTAAAAAAAAAGTTTGGATTTTGCACGCTAATACAAGATTCATCCATGGGAACTGGCTTTTTGCTTCTCCCTCTCGTTTTATTAAGGAATTACCAGAAGATAATATATCAATATTTAATCCTTTTTTAGATAATAATAGTATTAATAATAATACTAACTCATACAGAGAAAAATTAGAGTATGATAATTTTAAAGATTTTAGTAATGCGTTGCTTATAGGTGATAAAGTTTTTCATCAAAAATTTGGCTATGGAGTAGTTAAAAATATTGAAGGAAACAGTGCAGAAGTTTCTTTTGCTAAAACAAATCTTAAAAAAGTAAAAATTGAATATTTATCAAAAAATGTCTGAGAAAAATATTAAAAAAAATATAGTTTTATTAAGAACAAGTATGAAACAAAATTTTTTAGATGCTTACATAGTCCCACATAACGATGAAAGTCTTTCTGAATACGTTCCTAATAACAAAGAAAGACTAAAATGGATATCTGGCTTTTCTGGTTCTGCTGGGACGTTATTATTAACTAAAAATAAATTATTACTTTTTACTGATGGTAGATACCTTCTACAAGCAGAGGAGCAAACCAGAGATTTTCATTGTAAAATTATTGATACATCTAAGCTTAGTCTTTTAGAATATTTAAGAATAAATCAGTCTCAATTTCGAGTTTTAGGCATAGAAAGCAAACTAGTAAGTCTGTTTGAATATAGCTCTTTTCAAAATTTATTACTTAATAAAAAAAATAAGATTAAAATAATAAATAAAAATTTAATTGATGCCTTATGGAAAAGAGCTCTTAACATACAGGATTTAAAAAAAGTATTTTTTTTACCAAAAAAGTATGTTGGTGTAACAAGATCAAAAAAAATACTTAGAGTTTCTTCTTATCTGAAAAATCAACGTTCTGATTATATTTTCACACAAGATAGTGAATCCGTAGCATGGCTTTACAATCTAAGAGGAGCAGACCTTCCTCATACTCCTTTAACTACTTGTAGCGCCCTAATAGGTATCAATAATCAAAAAATATTTTTTGATGCTGACAAAATTCCTGCAAACCTTAAAAATAAATTTGGGTCAACTACAGAGCTCTACTCTATGAGAGAGTTAAGCAAGGTTTTGAAGAAAACCTGTAACAGTAGTTCTAAAATTATAATTGATCAAAATAAAATTTCTTTATTTAATTATACCTTACTAAAGGCTATCACAAAAAATATATTAATAAAAAATGATATACTTCTTTCCTATAGATCAATTAAAAATAATACTGAAGTTAATTGCTCAAAATATGCTCATATACTAGATGGAATAGCTATGTGTAAGTTTTTATATTGGTTCAAAAACTATTCTGGTTCTTTATCAGAATTAGACGTAGTAAATAAAGTAAATAATCTTCGTTCTCAAAACAAAGGTTTCATTTGCACTTCTTTTCCTACAATAGCAGGAGCAGGTTCCAACGGAGCAATAATTCATTATCAACCCAGTATAGATACTAATAAAAAAATTAATAAAAAGGATATTTTATTATTAGATAGTGGGGGACAATATTTATTTGGTACTACTGATGTGACTAGAACTATTACCAGAAACAAAAAAATATCAAAAAAAATTATACATGCCTACACTTCAGTTTTAAAAAGTCATATCAGTGTAAACTTGTGTAAGTTCCCTCCTGGTGCTCCTGGTTCTTTTTTAGATGCAATCGCAAGAAGTAAATTATGGGATATAGGTGAAGACTTTGCTCATAGCACTGGACATGGAGTAGGTTTTTGTTTGAATGTCCACGAAGGTCCTTTCAGTATATCCCTGAAAAACCCCTCTCCTATTTACAAAAATATGATATTTTCAAATGAACCTGGTATTTACAAAGAAAAAGAATACGGAATTAGAATTGAAAATTTAGTTTTTACTAAGAGTGTGAATTTTAATGATAAGGAATTTTTATCTTTAGAAACACTCACTTTAGTCCCTTATGAAAGTAATTTAATAGATGTAAAACTTTTAAGTGATAAAGAAAAGAAATGGTTAAATAATTATCATAATTGTGTTATAAAAAATATAATTCCTTATTTAAATTACCCAGAAAGCGAATGGCTTAAAAGACAATGCAAAAAAGTTTAAAAACCTATAAATATAATTTTGCTATAATATATGGATCAACTAGAAAAAATAGATTAGGAATAAGGTTTGTAAATTATATTAACAATCAAATCAAACTTAAAGGACATAAAACAAATATAGTAGATCCCTTAGTAACAAAGTTACCCTTGCTAGATAAAAGGTATTCAGACTATAAGAAAAGTTCTGTTCCAAAAAATTTAAAAAAGATTCAACAATCTTTAAATAAGTCTCATGCTTTTATTGTAATTAGTGCAGAATATAATCATATGCCACCCCCTGCCCTTTTTAACATATTTGATTATTATTATGCAGAATTTAATAGGAAGCCTTCTTGCGTTTGTACTTATTCAAGCGGAGATCTTGCAGGTGTTAGAGTACAGAGTCCAATTAGAGCAATGCTTTCTCAGTTAGGTTGTCCTCCTATAAAATTTGGCATGTTTCAGCCCAGAGTCTCAAGTTTTTTTGATAAAAATGGTAAACCAAGTGATGTAGAAGATGCTGAAAAAAGATTTAACTTATTTTTTGATGAACTTCTCTGGTATACTAAGGTTTTACAAGGCTAATCACTTTTTATAAAATCCTCTACTTCTTTTATGAATAAAATTTTTACTTCTAGGATTTTCGCCTTATCTAGTTTACTACCTGGATTATCTCCACATAATAAAAAGTCAGTTCTAAAAGAAATATTTGAAGATATACTTGCTCCCATAGCAATTAATTTTTTTTCTATAATTTTTCTAGTATAGTTTTTAAAAGTCCCTGTGATAACTATTTTCTTGTTAGAAAGTTTTTTCCTTTTTAAGTTATCATAATTAATATTAACTAACTTTAATAAATTATTCAGTTTAAGTAAATTTGAATTATCTTCTAGGTATTTTTTAATACTTAAAAAAATTATATAACCTATGCCATCTATATCTTCACTATATTTACAGTTATAAAAATAATTTATAAATTTTTCTATATTTTTAAATTTACGAGAAAGTATAAGTGCTATCCCTTGCCCAACATGCCTTATACCTAAAGAATAAATAAACCTTTCAAAACTAATTGATTTGCTAAGATTAATAGATCTATATAAATTTAAAATACTTTTTTGTCCAAAGCCTTCAATATCCTCTATATTTAATCTATTCTGTTTATTTCTATCTTCTAATGTAAATATATCACAAAAATTTCTGATTAGATTTTTTTCCCAAAATATTCTTATCTGTCTTTCTCCTAAACCTGAGATATCAAAAGCATTTCTAGAAACAAAATGAGAAAGACCATTAATAATTTGTTCTTTACATTTATTATGATTAACACACCTAACGGCAACCTCACCTTCATTTTTTTTTAGTTTACTATTACAACTAGGGCAAAATAGTGGAAATTTAATTTCTTTTGGATTATCTGCCTTTTTTATAACACTTGTGATTTTTGGAATAACATCTCCAGCTCTTTGAATAGAGACAGTATCACCTATTAATAAATTTAACCTATTAATTTCATCTTTATTATGTAAAGTAGCTCTATTTATTTTTACACCTCCTATAACTACACTTTTTAGAGTTGCTACTGGTGTAATTGATCCAGTTCTTCCCACTTGAAATGTTACATTTTTTATGGTGGTGATTGCATTTTCAGCTGGAAATTTATGTGCTAGGGCCCATCTAGGCCACCTTGATGTTTCTCCTAAAACTTTTTGCTCTTTAATAGAGTCTATCTTATAAACTATACCGTCAATATCATAATTTAAAGAACTTCTTGAATTATTTACTTTGTTATAAAAATCTAGCATTTCTTCTAAACTATTACAGAGTTGTGAGGGCTTATTAAGTAAAAAATTATATTTCAATAATAGCTGTCTTATATTGTTTAGAGAATCACCAAAAAAACTTTCATCTCCTATAAGAGTATAACCATAAAAACTTAATTTTCTACTTTTGGTTATATCTGGATTTAATTGTCTAGCTGAGCCTGCGGCAGCATTACGTGGAGTTGAAAACAAAGGTAGTCCTTTTAACTTTCTAGATTTATTTAATTCTGCAAAAATATTTTTTTTCATAAAAATCTCACCTCTTATTTCTAGATCCTTAGGAAATTCTTTGGGTAGTTTTTTTTTTATTCCCTCTATATGTTCTAGGTTTCTAGTTATATTTTCTCCTTTACTTCCATCTCCTCTAGTTAAACCTAACTTTAATACTCTATTCTCATATCTGATAGATGCAGACAAACCATCTACTTTTGTTTCAGCTAAAATACTATTATTTTTTTCTGTCATAGATACTATTTTTTCATAAAAAGTTTTAACCTCTAGTTCATTATATGCATTATTTAAAGATAACATTGGGGTAATATGCTTTTCTGTTTGAAATGTTTCATTATCTATCTTTCCTACTTTATTATTAGGACTGTTTTGAGGCTTTTCTTGTGGATAAGCTTTTTCTAGCTCCAGCAAATCTAACCTAAACTTATCATATTCATCATCAGATATTTCTTGAAAATTTTTTTTATAATATAAGTTATCATGATAGTTAATCTTTTTTATAAGTTCTGCTATTCTAAACTTTATATTTTCCGATTTATTTTTTTTTTTTTTATTTTTCATGTATGAGTTGATTTGCTACTTTTAATGCTTCTTCTGTAACTATTTCTCCTGAAATCATTTTAGCTATTTCTTTTATTCTTTTTTCTTTATCTAGCTTTTCAATGCCTGTGAAAGTCTCTTTTTCAGTACTAAATTTGAAAGATTTGTAGTGATTATTTCCCCTTGAGGCAACCTGAGGCAAGTGAGTAACAACCATAACTTGTTGTAACCTTGATAGCTCTAATAATCTTAAACCAACTGAGTCTGCTACTGCTCCACTAACACCGCTATCAACCTCGTCAAAAACTAATGTTTTAGGGTTAATACTTTTAGCAAGCACTAAATTTATAGCGAGCATTAATCTTGATAACTCTCCCCCTGATGAAATTTTATGAATTTCCGCTTCTTTTGATCCTCTATTCAATCTTACTAGAAATCTAATTACCTCTGCACCAGAGCTATTCCATTCATTATTATCCTTTATTAATATTTCTACCTTGAAATGTGCATCTATTAATTTTAAAGGGCTTAATTCTTTATTAATTTCATTTTCTAGATTTTTAGCAAAGTTTTTTCTATTAAGAGAAAGCACTTTACAAGATTCATAAAATTTAATTTTAGCTTTTATAAGCTTATTTTTTATTTCTTCTATTTTTTTTGTTTGACTACCAATACCTTCATATTCTTCTATTAAATTTTTAAGTTTTAAATTTAACTCGTTTGGATCTACATTGAATTTTCTTGAAAGATTGTTAATATCAAATAATCTTTGTTCTATTTTCTCCAACTCTTTTTGATCAAAATGATATTTTTCTTTTATTATTTTTATATTATTTATAACTTCTTTTGCCTCTATTAATATATTATTTAAAGATATACTTATTTGTGATAACTCATTAATATCTTTTGAATTTTCTATGATATTTTCTAGTTTTTTTGCATTAATAGTTAAGTCATTATTAAAGTTAGAGTTTTCATCATTTAGTAAAAAATAAACCTTGTTTATAGAGTCAAATATTTTTTCATGATGAGATAAAAAATTTCTTTTAGCCTTTAATTTTTTTTCCTCTTCCTCTTCAACTTCTAAATTCTTTATTAAATTTATATTATTTTTTAATTCAAGTTCATATTTTTCTTTATTTTTATTTAATTCATTAGCATCATCATATATTTGTAAAAGTTTTTTATAATTCTGAAAACTTTCACTTACATTTTTAATCAATAATGAATAACTACCATACCTGTCTAAAAGTTTAATATGAGAAGAAGGATCAAGAAGTCCAATTTTTTCATTTTGTCCATGAATTTCTAAAAGAGAAGAGCCTACCTTTTGAAGAAGACTTACAGTGACCGGATTATCATTTATAAATGCCTTGCTTTTTCCATCATAATATAAAGTTCTTCTTAAAAAGATTGGATCATTATCATTAGATAGTCCTAAATCAACTAATTTTTTTTTTAAAACATAGTTGCTTTTAATATCAAACTCTACCGTAACACTTCCTTCTTTTGAACCTTTTCTTAAAAAGCTGCTGTCTGACCTTCTTCCTGTTGCTAAACTTAAACAATTTAATAAGACTGACTTTCCTGCACCTGTCTCACCAGAGAAAACTGTCAAACCTTTTTCAAGGTTAATTTTTAAAGTTTCTATTAAGATAATGTTTTTAATGAAAATATTTTTTATCATTTATTTAAAATATTTCTTTCCCTTAGTAATTTATAACTATACTTGTACCATTTGCTATCTGGATAATTGTGTCCCAAAACTCTTGCATTTAGACTAGCCTCCTCATTTACTCCTAATATAACGTAAGACTCAACTAATCTATGCAAAGCTTCGGGTACAAAAGAACTCGTTTGATAATTATTTACAATGTTTTTAAACCTTTTTATTGCAGCAATATATTTTTTTAAAGACATATATGTTTTTGCAATATTTAATTCCTTAGCTGCTATAGCATTTTCCAAAAATATGATTTTATAATATGCTTCTTTGGCATAAGAAGTATCTGGATATCTATCTAATATTATTTTAAATGTTTGGTGTGCATTTAAAACTGCTAACTGATCTCTTTTATCGTCTATAATTTGGTCAAAATAGCTCATTCCAAGTAAATATTGTGCATATGGAGCTAAACCAGAAGCAGGATATAGAGCTAGATATCTTTTTAAATTTAACTCTGCTTTTAAATAATCTCTATTTTGATAGCTGGCAAATGAAGACATTATTATAGATTTTCTAGCCCAAATTGAGTATGGATGTTGTCTCTCTACTTCATCAAATTCATAAATAGCTTCTTTATAATCTTTATCATTAAGTTTTTGTAAAGCGCTTTCATAAATAATATTTAGACTTCTCTCTTTATATTCAATTTCCTTATCTCTATTTCCTGAACAAGAAAGTATTAAGAGGGAAAATAAAGCCGAAAAAAGCTGTAGTAAAAATGTTTTGTTTTTATCTATCAATGACATAGTTTTTTAAATATACTTAACTATAATATAATGAATTTTAAAAATAAAAAGTACTTATCTTTTTCTCACTACCTAGCAGACATAGCAGGTAAAATTTTATTAAAAAATTATAAGTCTCTTAATATTAACAGATATAATAAAACTGTTGTAAATAAAAAAGAGTTAGTTACCAATATAGATAAAAAAATAGAGACTAAAGTAACTCAGCTAATTAAGAAAGAATTTTCCTCTCATAACATCTTAGGTGAAGAAATGGGGTTTACGGATAATAATTCAGATTACACTTGGATCATTGATCCCATAGATGGGACTAAAGCATTTGTAACTGGGATCCCAGTTTTTGGCTTCTTAATTTCATTAAGGTATAAAAATAGTTTTATTTTAGGTTTAGTTGACCAGCCTATCCTTAAAGAAAGATTTTGGAATGGATTAAATAAAGCCTATTTAAATGGAAAAATAATAAATACTTCTAGATGTATGGATCCTTCTAAAGCAATACTAGCTTCAACTGAACCAGATATGTTTAAAAATTATTCAAGTTTAAATAAAGGTGTGTTTTCTAAATTTAGTTGTATAAGATGGGGAACAGATGTTATGGGATATTTAAGGTGTGCTGAGGGTATAATTGATTGTGTTATAGAAAGAAATATTAAAATATGGGATGTAGCTGCAATTGAACCTATTATAAGAATGGCAGGTGGAATAGCAACTACTTGGGACGGAAAAAAACTAGGAACAAATGATACAGTTTGTGCATCTGGAAATAAGAAAATACATAAAATTATGTTAAAGAATTTGCAAAAATTTTTATAAATACTATGTTTACCATATGACTTATGATGAAATGAATTATGATGTAGTTATAGTAGGAGCAGGGCCTGCTGGATTATCTGCTGCAATTAGGCTAAAACAACTATCCTCAAATATTACAGTTTGTATTATTGAAAAAGGCTCTGAAGTCGGATCCCATATTTTATCTGGAGCAATATTAGAACCTTATTCTTTAAACAATTTAATTCCCAATTGGAAAGAATTAGACAGTCCAGTAAAAACTAAAGTAAAAAATGAAGCTTTTCTTTACCTTACTAAAAATAGTTATTTTAAAATACCTCAGCTGGCTCTTCCTAAAGATATGAAGAATCATAATAATTATATAATAAGCTTAGGTAATCTATGTAAATGGCTAGGAGGATATGCTGAAAATTTAGGTGTTGATATATTTACTGGATTCACTGCCAAAGATATAATTTATGATAAAAATGAAAAAGTTTTAGGTGTTATTACTGGTGAAAAAGGTGTAAGTAAAAATGGGGAAAAGTCTTCTGTTTATGAGCCCCCAATAGCTTTAAAAGCTACTCAAACATTTTTTGCAGAAGGATGCAGAGGTAGCTTAGGAAAAAAATTAATAAAAAAATATAATTTATACCAAAAAAATAACTTTCAAACGTATGCTATTGGGATTAAGGAGCTTTGGCATATTGAAGACGATATTTTACAAGAAGGAAATGTTTTACATACAATTGGCTGGCCTCTAAATAGGAACGCATACGGAGGATCATTTATATACAAATTGTCTAAAAATATAGCATCCATAGGTTTTGTAGTAGGACTAGACTATAAGAATACTTATTTAAGCCCTTATGAAGAGTTTCAAAAATTTAAATCTCACCCTAAGATTTCTAAGTTTTTAGAAGCTGGAAAAAGGATATCTTACGGTGCAAGAGCTTTAAATGAAGGGGGTTTTCAATCATTACCAAAACTAAGTTTTCCTGGAGGTGTAATGTTGGGTTGCGAAGCGGGAACTCTAAATGTTCTTAAAATTAAAGGAACTCATAATGCCATTAGCTCTGGTATCCTTGCAGCCGACGCTTATTTTGAAAATTTAAATAAGAAAATTTATCATGATGAATTAAAAAACTATCCAATTAAATTCAAAAAAAGCTCTATTTATAAAGAATTATATAAAGTCAGGAATGTAAGACCTGGGTTTAAGTATGGTTTGTTTGCTGGTCTATGTAATACATTTATAGATCAAAAAATATTAAGAGGTAATGCTCCTTGGACTTTAGTTCATTCTAAAAAAGACAATAATAGTTTAAGCAATAAAGAAAGATCTAAAAATATAATTTATCCTAAAGCTGATAATAAAATTACTTTTGACCGATTAACTAGCCTAGCCTTCTCGGGCACTAACCATAAAGAAAACCAACCTTGTCATTTAATAATTAAAGATAAAAGTGTTCCAATTAAAAAAAATTTAGAGTTATATGACTCTCCTGAAACTAGATATTGTCCTGCTAATGTTTATGAAATAGTAAATGATGAAAATAATAATAGCATGTTGCAAATAAACTTTCAAAATTGCTTACATTGTAAAACCTGCGATATAAAAGATCCATCTCAAAATATTGATTGGGTTCCTCCAGAGGGAGGCGATGGTCCTAACTACTCCGGCATGTAGTTAATATTATATTGTTAAAATGTTGTTTTCAGAAATATACTCTACGTTTTTATTATATTGAAATATTCTGTAATTAGAAAAACTAGAAAATATTTTTTGCATTGCAAGTCTGTTGAGTTCATGACCAGGATAATAAACAGAAATACTACCTATTATATTCAATCCTATTAAAGAGAGATCTCCTATTATATCTAAAGTTTTGTGCTTAACAAAATAGTTTTCTTCATTTTCAAAATCAGTATTTATTATCTTATTATCTTTTATTACTACAGCATTATCTAAAGTACCTCCTTTAGCTAGGTCATTGTTTTTCATAGTTTCTATATCTTCAAAAAAACAGAAGGTTTTACACTCTTTAACTTTATCATAGATATCTACAAGATTATTACCCAGAGAAACTTTTTGTTTACCTATAGGATTTGGAAAGTTTATAACACATTTTATTTCTAAAGTATCAGATGGTTTAATAGAAAAAATACTGTTTTTATTTCTCACTTCTAACTCATTATTTATAATAAGAAATTTTTTATATTTATTTTTTTGCTCTATTGTTCCAACTCCCTTAATTATTTTGTCATACTCTTTAGAAGATCCATCTAATATAGGAACTTCTGGTGAATCTAATTCAATAATTAAATTATCTATATCATTGCCTTTAATTGCAGCTAATAAATGTTCCACCGTGTATACTGTTGCATTAGAGTTATAGGGTTTTAATGTAGTACACAGATTACTTTTGTGTATATTGTCGTAAGTAGCTTGTATTATGTTGCTAGTTTTTAAATCTTTACGCACGAAAGATATACCTGTGTCAGCATCATTAGGTCTTAGTGTAACATTGCACTTACTTCCTGAATGAAGGCCAGCACCAGAAAAACTGACGGAGTCTTTTAAGGTTTTTTGTAGCTTTTTAAAATCATTTCTCATTAGAAACGAGAATAATAATTTAGTTATCAAAAATCTAGTAACGTTTTGTTACAATTATTACATATTTAATCCTTGTTTCTTCTTAAAAATGATGGAATATTCATATTATCATCGTCAGCCTTAAACCCTATGTCTGAATTATCGTAATTTATTGAATTTATACCACTTTCTGTATTATTCTCTAAGAAAGAAGGCTCAATTCGTTCCTGATTAATATTAGAACTTTGATTAACAATATCCTTTGCTTTATAAATTTCCTCTTGTTTATCAACCTGTTTCTGTTCAAAGGGTTTATTAGCGACCTCACTAACCATAGAAAAGGCTTTAGAACCAACATCAATTGCTTTATTCTTTACTGTAGATAACCTTGATATTAAACTACTACTATTGTTTTCATCACTATTTTGGTTTGTTTGGCTATCATCCATGCTGGCATTAAGCAAATCAGCTTCCTTGAATGGATCAACTTTCTCTTTTACTAACTTTTTTGGACTGACTTCCTGTTCTGGTATAAAAAAGTCTTCATTCTTGAAGTTTGTTGTAGATAAATCATCTTTCATTTCTTTGTCAGTAATAAAACTATCTTTTGTTTCTTTTGACAAAAATTCTTCTAAATCAGATTGTTTTTGTTTAGTTTTTATATTTTCATCTATATTTTTTACGACTTTTTCTTTTCTAATAGAAACTAATCTAGGTTTTAAAAACTTACTTGTATCTTCAGTAATTTCAGAATTGTCATTGTTGGAGCTCATATCTTTATTATTTATACCTGATGCTAATAAAGATACCCTTATAATTCCATCTCCTAAATTATCAATAGTGTGACCAACTATCAAATTGACATCTTCTTTGCATTGTTGCTTTATATGAGCAGCAATTTCATCCATTTCATATAGTTTAACATCCGCTCCTGATATATTTATTATTACTCCTTTTGCATTTGCTATTGATGTGTCGTCTAAGAGTGGGTTAGATATTGCAAGCTCTGCAGCTTTTATTGCCCTATCCTCTCCAGAGGCTTCTCCTGTTCCCATCATAGCCTTGCCCATCTCTAACATAACCGTTTGAATATCAGCAAAATCTAGATTAATTTTTCCTTGTCTTACTATTAAATCAGTTACTCCTTTTATCCCATTATGTAAAACTTCATCTGCCATTTTAAAAGCTTCTGTAAATGTAGTATCTTTATTAGCAACTTTAAAAAGATTTTGATTTGGAATGATAATTAAAGTGTCTACAGATTTAGATAAATCTTTAATCCCACCTTCTGCTATTTTCATTCTTCTCATTCCCTCATAATCAAAAGGCTTTGTAACCACACCTACTGTAAGTATACCTCTTTCTCTAGCGGCCTCAGCTATAATAGGAGCTGCACCCGTTCCGGTACCACCTCCCATGCCTGCGGTAACAAAAAGCATGTGTGTGCCTTCTAACTGATCCATTACTTCTGATAATGACTCATCTGCTGCCTCTCTTCCCACTTCCGGTTTAGCACCTGCTCCTAAACCTTTAGTCCTTTGTGCTCCTAATTGAACTCTTCTTTCTGTGAGAGAGTTGACAAGAGACTGGGCATCTGTATTGGCCACGAGAAATTCTACACCCTCTAAGTGTGCCTCTATCATGTTATTAACAGCATTGCACCCAGCACCTCCTACACCAATTACAGTGATACGGGGTTTAAGTTTCTCATTCGTAGGTTGTGTAATATTAATAGTCATAATGACCTCCTTTTATAATTAAAAAAATTTCTCACTCATCCAATTTTTAATGAATGAAAACCTGTTAGTACTAGTCAATAGTGAATTTAAATTCTTAATATTTTGTTCCTCCTTTACTCTAAAAATACTTTGCAAGGTACCTATTGCAACTGAGTGACTAGGATCTAATTTATTATCCATATTTAATTTAATATCTCTAGGAAACCCTATTCTTGAATTACAATTTAAATAATTTTTTGTTAAAATGGATAGCCCATCTAATTGTGATCCTCCACCAGTAATAACTAATTGTTTACTTATTGTTTTATCTAATCCTGATTTCTGAATTACTACTTTTATCCATTTTAGAAGGTTTTCTACAAAAGGTTTAACTAAATTATATAAATCTTTTTTACTAACTTGAACATAATTTTCATTATTATGTAGGTTAATAGAAGGTATTTCGAAGGAAATTTCTTTATCTGAGCTATGTTCTATAGCTGATGCATGCATTATTTTAATTTTTTCTGCTTCATTAAAACTAATGCTAAAAAATCTAGCTATAGCTTCTGTAATATTATTACCACCAAAACTTATTACTTCAGAAAATAAAAAATTTCCGTTAGAAAAAATTGAAAGAGATGTAGTTGTGGAGCCTATTTCTATTACTACTGATCCAAGCATTAGCTCGTTATCATTTAATACAGCAACTCCTGACGCTAAACCTGAGAATACTAGCTGTCCAATATCTAGATTACATAAAGAAATACACTCAATATAGTTTTTATAATGATTTATACCGATAGTTGAGATTATAAAATCTATATCAAGATTCGTACCATACATGCCTACAGGGTTTAAAATTTCAGAAGCACCATCTATGGAATAGTTAACAGGAGATGCATGTAAAATATGTTTATCTTCAAAATAAGGGTTTCTCATTACTAAATTTAAACACTCATCAATAGTCTCATTTTTAACTCTATTTTCTAATATGTTTATTCTTTTATTAAATAATTTAGTACTGACTATATTTGAAGATGTAGAAATATTTATATCACTAATTTTTATATTAGCTTGTTTTTCAGCTTCTAAAATTGCATTAGAAATACTTTTAGCTGCAAGGTTAAAGTCGCTTATAACGCCTTTACTTATTCCACTAGCTTTATTATATCCTAAACCTACTATTTGGTTAATACCATTATTGTCTTGGGTTCCTATCATACAACATATTTTACTTGAACCTATGTCAAGAGAAGCTAAATACTTAGATCTACTACTCATATCTTGCTCTCTTTAAATTGAAAATCATTAATATTTAATTTTATAATCATTCTATCCTTAACCCGTAAGTCAATTTTTTTAAGGCTATCCGAAATTAAACCGTATTTATTATTGATTAAGTTCAGTTTTTTAAATGCCACATCAGGTTTAATTTCTGGTAAGTCTAAAGAAGTAAGGTAAGAATATATTAAGGTCCATCTTCTGTTCGATATTAACTTAGCACCAGTAATATTTCTTGCTAGCTCAGGTGAAGCAGCTAATATGGTATTTAATTCACTTATTTTATTTATTACATTTTCTCCACTGATTGAAATAAGTTTTTTTTCTGATGTTTTTTTAGAATTGAAAACTGTTATTTTTTTTCCGCTTGAATTAAGTAAATATAAATGGCTTCCAGTATCTAATAAAAATCTAGCTTTTTCTTCTATAATCTTAATGCTTATTTGTGAGGGTAAAATTAATTTTATTTTTGCTTGTTTTACCCAGTTTAATTTTTCTAAGGATTTTTTAGTAGAAACCAAATCTAAACAAAATAAATTAGTACAGTTTTTGTATATTATGTGGTCTTTTATATCACTTTTATTTAAAGAGTATATTCCTGTAATATTGACTTCAGTTAACTCAAATCCTAAGCTTTTCAAAACTTTATCAAAGTTAATTTTTTTATAAAAATAATTATAGTTAAATACTATTACAAATAAACCACTTATTAAAATCATTATTACCTTAAGATTCTTCACCTTAAGTATTTGATAAAAATTATATTTTATTAAATTTAGCATCTTTTACTATCGACTCTATTAAATTTTCAAAGGAAACGCCTGATTGTTCAGCAATTTTTGGTACTAAGGAATTTTTAGTTAAACCTGGCTGTGTATTTAATTCTAAGACATATACTCCTTGATCACTTTTTTCGTGATCAACCCTAAAGTCTACTCTAGTTATACTTGAGCAAAGAAGTTCTTTATTAGCAATTTTTGCATATTTTATAATTTTTTTTATTACGTTAGGCTTTATTTTGTTTGGATATCTATAAACTGTATTTTTACTTCTATATTTAGCTGAATAATTAAATAATCTTTCTTGTGGTATAATTTCTAATAATCCTAATACATTACCGTTCATTAATGCTACAGTTACATCTGTACCTTTAATATACTTTTCAACTAAAAATAAATTTTCTTTCATTTTATTAAGTACTTTTTTTACAGAAGTATTTTTTTCAATCAAATAAACACCAAAACTTGAACCTTCAGAAACTGGTTTTATAATATATGGTCTTTGATATGGATCTTTTTCTAAAATTACTTTACTAGTAAGAACTCTTCCATTTGGTACTTTAATGCCTGCATTTTTAAAAATTTTTTTTGAAAGATCTTTGTGCATTCCTACTGAAGATGCTGTTACTCCAGAATGTGTATAAGGAACTCTTAAAAACTCTAATACTCCCTGAATTTTTCCGTCTTCTCCCCATGCTCCGTGGAGAGCATTAAAAAATACATCTATTTTATTTTTATTCTTTATTGCCCATGATAGAAATCTTTTATTTACATTTACGTCTATCACATTATACCCTTTGGATACTAAAGCTGTTTTTACATATAAAGCGCTCTTATTAGATATTTCAAACTCAGATGAGGTTCCGCCTTTCAAAATTGCTATATTTTTAATCATTAAAATACTTTCTAAATTTATTTTTGCTTCCAATAATCTTTACTTCCCAATCTAATTTTATACCGAATTTAGTGAAAACTTTTTCTATAATCTCTTTTCCTAGATCTTCTACATCTATAGCCTTAGCAATACCTTGATTTATAATGAAGTTTGAATGCAAAGAAGAAACTATTGCACCACCTTTGCTTAAATTTTCACAACCACTGTCCTTAATAAGTTTCCAGGCTTTACATTTCAGTGGGTTTTTGAAAGTAGAACCACTAGTTTTAAATTTCACGGGTTGGGTTTTAATTCGTTTTTCATTAAATCCTTTTATTTTTTTTGTAATTGAAATCTTATTCTCTTTTTTACATTTAAATATTGCACTAACAACTATCTCATTTTTTTTTAAAGATGACTTTCTATATGACATTTTCAAATCTTTTTTAAAATAACTTTTAACCTTTCCCTCTCTATTAACTACAGTTATTTCTTCCAAAAAATTAGAAGTTTCAGAACCATAGGCGCCAGCATTCATTTTAATTGCCCCTCCTACAGTTCCAGGTATGCCTGAAAGAAATTCCAGTCCTCCTAAATTATTTTTAGCGGTTTCTCTTGCTAATTTTGTGCAATTAAGGCCAGCTTCTACATATATTTTTTGATTATCCAGATAGGTTAATTTAGAGAAACTTTTATCCAACTTTATAGTCACCCCGCTAACCCCTCCGTCTCTTACCAGTGTATTAGATCCTGCTCCCAAAACCTTGATTGGTATATTTTTATTTAAGTTTTTAAGTAATGTTACTAAATCTTCGATATCTTTAGGAATAAAAAAGATTTCAGCCTTGCCACCAACTCTAAACCAAGTATTATTTGATAAAGTATAGTTTCTTTTGACAATTCCTTTTACGTTAGGAATTTTATTTTTATGTAATACATTTATTATCTTATTCATACTATATACTCGGATTTAAGAAGGTCAGAGAACTTCTTTGCTTTTTGTGTAATATCTCCTGCACCTAGAAAAATTATTATATCTCCTTTTTTTAGTTCTTTAATGACTAACTCTTTTAATTTCTCAATACTCTCAAACTCTCTTGCATCTTTATGACCTCCAGATACTAAAGCATTAATTAAAACCTCCTTGTTGATTTCATTATCTATTTCTTCTCCTGCAGAATATACATCCGTTATTAATACTGTATCCGCATCATTAAAAGCTGTGGTAAAATCTGAGAATAATGTTCTCAGCCTTGAATATCTATGAGGTTGTATTATTGCCACTACCTTATTTTTAGAAACTTCTCTAGCAGCAGCTAATGTTGCCCTAATTTCTACAGGATGATGACCATAATCATCATAAACTTTAATTCCATTAAATTCTGTTAATAAAGAAAATCTTCTATTTACACCTTGAAACTCTTCTAAGGCTTTTTTTACTAAATCAGTCTTTATTCCCATTTCAGTAGCCATAGCACAAACGGCTAATACATTTTGGACATTATGGATACCTGGAATATTAGAAATAATTCCATTTATACTTTTAGTGGGACTATAAATTCTTGGACTAATCTCTAGAGTAAAAGAAGTTTTTTCTTCTTTATTTATGATATCATGCGCCCTAAAGTCAGCCTGTGGACTAATTCCATAAGTAATAATTCTTTTATCCTCTATTTCTGATAGTATGCTTTGAATTGTAGGATTATCTAAGCAGACGACTGCCATTCCATAAAATGGAATATTATTTATAAATTGTTTAAATGCATCTTTCAAAGCTCTAAAACTCCCATAAAAATCAAGATGTTCAGCATCTATGTTAGTTATAATTACATTTGTAGAAGGTAATTTTATAAAACTTCCATCTGACTCATCAGCCTCAACTACCATCCATTCACTTGAGCCTAATTTAGCATTACTTTTATATGAATTTATTATACCACCATTGATAACAGTAGGATCTAGATTAGCCATTTCTAATACTGCTGCCATAAGAGATGTAGTTGTAGTTTTTCCATGAGTACCTGCCACTGAAATACTTTTTTTAAATCTCATTAATTCTGCTAACATTTCTGCTCTTCTTATAATAGGAATTCTTCTTTTTTTTGCCTCCAAGACTTCTTCGTTATTTTGATCTATAGCTGAAGAAATCACTACAATTGATGCGTCTTCAATATTACTCCTTTTATGTCCTAAGAATATATTTATCCCTAGTTTTTTAAGCCTCTTAACATTTTGGTTTTCTAATAAGTCGCTTCCTGAAACCTTATAACCTAAATTAATTAACACCTCTGCTATTCCACTCATTCCTATTCCACCAATCCCTATGAAATGTAAAAGACCAAACTTTTTATCAAAGTTTCTCATATAATTCTCCAGTAACCAGTCTGTAAAGGTTTTCTTGCGCTTGAGGTTTAGCAATTTTTTTACAATTTTTTGATGCTTCCTCTAGTGGTTCGTTAGATGAAAGTAAACTTGATAAAAGTGATATAAATTTAGGTTTAATTATTTCATTTTCCTTTATCAGCCAACCAGCCTTATTATTTTTAATCATTTGAGCATTAAAAAATTGATGTGCTCCAACTGAGTTATGTAAAGGTATATATATTGCTGGTATTCCAGCTATTAAATTTTCAGATATTGTAGAGGCTCCAGCTCTACAGATCACTAAAGTAGACTGTTTTAACTTTTTATGGATATTATAAAAGTAAGCTCTTACTTCAAATTTAATATTTTCTAATTTATAATTAGATTTTATATCTTTTATATCTTCAACTTTCGATTGATGAGCTACATTTAGTCTCTTCTTAATTTTAATAGGTAATTTGCAAATTTGTTTACTGAGCTTCTTTGAAAGTATCAAGGATCCAAGACTTCCACCTAATATTAAAATATTAATTTTATTATTCTTTTTTGGAAATTTATAATTTTCTTTATATAAATTTAGTATTTCTTTGCGAACAGGCATTCCTACTATTTCATAATTTTTCGAGGAATTAATAATATTATATGCTGTAGCCCTTACTCTAGCATAATGCCAAAAATATTTATTAGCATTACCTAAAATTATATTTGACTCATGCAGCAGTACTTTAATATTTAATATTTTAGCAGCAATGATTACAGGGACTTGGACATAAGAACCGAAGCCTATAACCATATCTGTTTTATTTCTTTTAAGAAATAGCAATGATTTACATAAATATATAATAATTAAAAATATGGATATTATTTTTTGAAAAATACTTTTACCTACAAACCCTTTTACATTTATCGTGATTGGATTAAGCGCGGCTAAATTTGGATTATTTTTTCCTCTTTTATCAGTAATAAAATTTACATCTAAAAGTTTGTTGCTGAAGTATTCAGCCAAGCTAATTGCTGGAAAAATATGACCTCCTGTACCTCCAGTAACTATAACTATTTTTTTATTATTAATTATATTTTTCATATCTAGCTTAATTTTTTCCCAAACCTTCTTCTAGTTAACGCTAGTATCATACCAAGTAAAATCCCTGTAGATAATAACGATGACCCTCCATAAGAAATTAATGGTAATGTAACTCCAGTCGTAGGTATTAACTTCAAGGAAACACTAATGTTAACTAGCGATTGAATTAAAAAAAGAATTAATAACCCAGAACTAGTTATTAAGCCAAACATATTATCTATTTTGCTGGTTCTATACAAACCCCTAAAAAAAATAATAAAAATTATAACTACAATTAATAAGCATGATAATGCACCATATTCTTCAGCTATAACAGGAAAAATAAAATCAGTGTGAGCATCAGGTATATTTTTTTTAACTATACCTTCTCCTGGACCATTTCCAAGAAAACCCCCTGCTTTAAAAGCTTGGATTGACTTTTCAACCTGATAATTAGGTTTATCAGAAAAGATATAATCTAGAATTCTATTTTTTACATGATCTAATGAAAAGTATGAAAATAAAGAAATTACTATTACTGTAAAAAAAGTGAATAAAGCTAATTTAATGCTTATCCCTGAAATAAAGAACTGAGATAGAAATACAAAAAATAAAATTGCGACCATACTAAAATTTGGCTGCTTTATTAATATCAAGCTAGTAATTAATAAAGTAGAGAATGCTAGTATTTTTCCATCAATATAAAAAGAGAATATTCCAATCTTATTTTTTTTAGAAATTAAATAAGCTAAAACTACTACAAAGAACGGTTTTAATAATTCTGAAGGCTGCATAGAGTAACCCATAATACTAACCCATCTCGTTGCACCGTTATTTATGGTGTTTTGAAATAAACCTGTTAGAAGTAATGTATAACAAATTCCTGCACCTAAAAAAGACATATATAATATTAATTTACTAGAGAATAAGGAGATAACTAAAATAGCTGTTAATGATAAGATCATAAAAATTCCGTGCTTTTTAATAAAATAGAATTCTTCTAAGCCTTTTAATTTAGCGATACTAGGACTAGCAGTTGTTACAAAAAGTAAACCTAAAAGTGCTACCAACATAATTAAAAAAAGATTTAATACATCAACCGACTTTATCCAACTAGATGTTATTTTATACATTAAAAGATTATTTTTAATCATTGTAAGCCATATGAAATTTTTTCAAAAATAGTTCTAAAATGATCACCTCTGCTTTGATAATTATTATATTGATCAAAAGAAGCACAAGCTGGAGAGAGTAGAATAGGAAATTTTTTTTTGGAATTTAAACTTTTTTTATAAGATTTTTTTACAGCTTCTTCTAAACCCTTACATATAAAACTGCTACAATTACTTCCTAGTACTTTCTTAATTTCTTCAGCTGTTTCACCTATTAGATATATCCCTGCAATTTTGTCTAAATATTTTATTAAAGTCTTAAAAGTTGCTCCTTTTTTTGAACCCCCAGCTATTAAAAAAACTTTATTAAAACCTTTAAGAGCTGAGCAGGTAGCAGAAACATTTGTAGCTTTAGAATCATTATAAAACTTAATATTATTTATACTTCCTATTAACTCTAATCTGTGAGGCAAACCTTTGAACTTTGTAAGAGTATTTATAATCTCTTTACTTTTTACTTTTAAGCACCTTAATGTTGCATAAGAAATTGCAAAATTTAATTTATTATGACCTTGTTTCAAAAAGTTACTGTTCTTAATCTCTAAGCTATTTTTTTCAAATCTATTATCTACTAATATATTATTTAAAAAAGAAATACCGTTTTTAATTTTACTCTTTGATGAAACCCAAATTATTTTTGACTTAAACTCTTTGCTATTACCAAAGTACTTATTTAAGTTTTCATCATCGTAGTTCAGTATCAAGTAATCATGTTTACCTTGGAATTTACTAATTTTAACTTTAGACTTTAAGTAATTTTCAAAACTGCCATGATAAGATAAATGATCTTCTTTTATATTAGATATAATTGCTACCTTAGGTTTAATTTTATTTAAATATTCTAATTGAAATGATGATAACTCTAAGACAATATCTTCTTTACTTTTTGGTATATTTGAAAGCACTAGGTTACCAAAATTAGCTAGTGCCTTAACTCTCAGCATCTTGGCAATCATTAGAGCTATAGTAGACTTTCCATTTGTACCTGTAATTGCTATTAATCTATTTTTTTTATTTTTTTTGTTTAATATATTTAAAAATATTTCTACATCGCTTAATATATTAATATTCTTTTTCAAAGCAGCTTTAATCAAGTAGTGATTTTTACTTATTCCAGGTGAAACATAGATTTCATCAAAAAAACCTATATTTTGATTTGAGTATTTTAAAAATAAATTAGTAGGCTTATTTAATATATCTTTATTATCATCCCAAAAGTAAATATTTACATTTCGTGAATTAAGAAAATTTCCAATGGATTTTCCTGTTTCTCCAAAGCCTATTATTAGTATATTTTTTTCTTTTCTTTGCATCTACCTAATTTTTAATGTTAATAAACTTATCATTGCTAAAATTATTGAAATTATCCAAAATCTAATTACTATAGTTGGTTCTGACCAACCTTTTTGCTCAAAGTGATGATGTAAAGGAGCCATTTTAAACACTCTTTTACCCGTTAATTTATATGAAATAACCTGAACTATAACTGAAGTAGCCTCTAAGACAAAAAGGCCCCCTGCTATTGCAAAAACAAATTCGTTTCTAGTCATCACACTCACTGCACCAATTGCACCACCAGCTGCCAGAGATCCTGTGTCACCCATAAAAATTTTTGCTGGTGGGGCATTAAACCAAAGAAAACCTAAGCCTGCACCAACTAAAGATGCACAAAAAATACTAACTTCTCCCATACCTTTTATATATTTTAGGTTTAAGTAATCTGAAAAAATAGAGTTTCCTACGAAATAAGAGATTATTGCTAAAGTTCCTGTAACAATAATTATTGGCACTATTGCTAAACCATCTAATCCATCTGTAAGATTAACTGCATTAGAGGATCCAACTATAACAAGCATCGAAAAAATAAACCAAAAGTATCCCAAATTAATTATTATATTTTTAAATATAGGAAAAGTTAAAAAAGAATAGTCTTGATTAGAAAAGTAAAAAAGTGAAAGTGCAAATAAAAAAGAAAATGTAAATTGCAGTAAAAGCTTGACAAGGCCAGACATTCCTTTATGAGAATACCTGGTTAATTTTAGATAATCATCTATAAATCCAATGCAACCAAAACTTACGGTAATAAATAGTAATAACCAAATAAAAATATTTAAAATATCTGTCCATAGAAGGGTTGATAAGATTAAAGAAAATAATATCATTGCACCTCCCATGGTCGGAGTTCCTTTTTTTGCTTCAATCTGCCATTTTGGACCATCTTTTCTTATAGGCTGTCCTTTTTTTTGTTTTTTCTTTAATACCTTTATTATAAATGGACCCGTAATAAAACAAACTAGTATCGATGTAGTAAAAGCAGCTGCAGCTCTAAAGGTTATATATTTAAATAAACTTAAGAAATTATACTCAGATGATAATACTAAGGCTAAATTATATATCATAATTTTTTCCTGAGATTCTTTTTACAAAAGAAAGCAACCCTATAGCATGTGAACCTTTAACTAAAAGAAAGTCATTGTGTTGAATTATCTTTTTTATTTCTTGTTCTAGTAAAATTAAATTCTCAAAGTGATGCTTGCTGAGGTAAGAAGGTAATACATTACTTAATTCTTTCATTTGATCGCCTACTGTATAAACTATACTTATATCTGTTTTATCTAATATTTCTTTTAAATTTAAATGAAAATCTAGACTACTGGTTCCTAGTTCTTTCATGTCTCCTAAAATTACAATTTTTTTTCCTTTCACTTTAATTTTTTTAAACTTCTCTAATGCTGCTGTTAATGACACGGGACAAGAATTATAAGATTCATTTATAATAAAGAATTTTTTTGACTTACTTTTAACCTCTATCAAATTTCCTCTACCATTTGGTAGTTTGAATTTTTTTAGATTCTTTAATAAAGTTTCTAGTTTCAAGTCTAAGTATTTTGCTATTCCTAATATGGATAAGCTATTTATATACCAATGTTCATTTAAATCAGGCATTTTCCAAAAAACTCTTTTACCAAAGTTGTTTACTTCCAATAAATAATTTTTTTGCATTTTTTTTATATTTATTAGCTGGATGTCTGCTTTTTTATTTTTACCATATGATATAATATGTTTAATTCTCTTTTTTTTTGCTTTAACCTCTAATTCTTCACTAAAATTAGTATCAGAATTATAAATAAAACATCCATCCTTTTGAATATTATTTAAAATCTCACTTTTCGCTCTTGCTATGTTCTTTAAAGACTTAAGTCCTTTCAAGTGACTGTTCTCTATTGCTGTAATGATACCTATTTCAGGAGCAACTAGTTTAGAGAGTTTGTTAATTTCACCTGTTTTATTCATTCCTAATTCCAAAATACAATATTCTGAGTCATAGGGAGTTTCTGCTAGAGATAATGGTACCCCTATGTGATTATTATAGTTTCCTTTATTAGCAAAAGTGTTTCCGATATTGCTTAATGCCAACTTAATCATTTCTTTCGTACCAGTTTTTCCAACACTTCCTGTTACACCAATAAATTTTGCATTATGTTTTTTTCTTATGTTCACTGCAATTTTTTCTATTGCTTCTAAAACATTTTCTACTTTAATATATGGAATTTTAGGAACAACTTTATTGGCGTCACTTAAAAGAAGGCAAGAGGCCCCTTTTTTTAAGGCTTGAGATATAAACTCATGTCCATCAAAGTTATCACCTTTTAATGTACAAAATAAATCTCCTTTTTTTAAAGTTCTAGTATCAATAGAAAGGCCAGTAATTTTCAAATCTTTAAATTTAAAATTATTTTTTCCCTTAGTAACCTTATTTAATTCACTAAAGTTCCATTCTACTTGCATTTTTTATCCAAATTTTTTATTGCTTCTTCTGCTATTTCTTTATCATCAAAATAAGTTCTTTTTCCCTTTACCTCTTGATATTTTTCATGTCCTTTTCCAGCAATAAGAAGAATGTCACAATCTTTTAGATTATTTATTGCTAGATTAATTGCCTTTTTTCTATTTGAAATTGTAATTGCCTTTTTGCAATTTTTAATTATTTGTTCCCTAATTTTTTTAGGATTCTCATACCTAGGGTTATCATCCGTAACATATACCTCATTAGCTAATTGCGCAGCATATCTTCCCATAAGTATTCTTTTTCCTTGGTCTCTATTACCTCCACATCCAAATAATACCTTTAGTTTTCCAGTATTCTTAATGATGTTTTTCAGCTCAATAAGACTCTTTTTTAGTGCTAAAGGAGTATGAGCATAATCAATATAAACGTAGGAGTTTGTATTTTTTACTTTGAGTTTTTCTAATCTACCTGGGGGTGCTTTTATTTTTTCAACAAATTTTATTATACTTTTTAAAGTTAGATTATAGGAATGTGCTATTATCATAGCACAAACTAAATTTTCAATTTGATACTTAAATAATAATCTACTTTTAAAAATAAAAGTTTTTTTTGATTTTATTACTTTTACTTTACTATAGCCTTTATAAGTAGTAATGTTATTTATTTTCCAGTCACTATCATAAGCCCCGTAAGTAATAACTTTGATATGGTTTTTTTTACAATATTGTTCAACTTTTTTTCCATACTCACAAGAGTTGTTAACTATAGCAATACCTTTTTTATCAAGTATTTCTGAAAATAATCTCATTTTGGTTATAAAGTAATTCTCAAGATTTTTATGATAATCTAGATGATCCCTAGATAGGTTGCAAAAAACTCCCCTATTAATTTTTAAAGCATCTATTCTATTTTGTTTTATACCATGACTAGAGGCTTCTAATGCTAAATAGTTTATGTTTTTACTTCTTAATAAATCAACATTTCTGTATAAAAAAATTGGGTCTGGTGTAGTTAGTTTAGTTGAAATAACCTTTTTTTTGTATCTTAATCCTAAAGTCCCTATAGTAGCACTATTTATATTTGCTTTTTTCCAAATACTTTGTAAATAAAAAGTAATTGATGTCTTACCGTTAGTGCCAGTTACAGCTACTATATTTTTTGGTTGTTTAGAAAATATCTTCTTACATATAGAGGAAACAGCTAATCTTATATTTTTGCTGGTCAGTATATTAGTATTACTACCAGATATTTTTTTAAAATCATTGTTTTTACATAGAACAGTGTTAGCTCCATATTTAATAGCTTGCTCGCAATAATCGATACCTTTAATATTTTTTCCTTCTATCGCAGCAAATATCATACCTTTTTTAATATTTCTAGAATCACATTCAATACCTGTAGTGAATTTATTATTATCTATACTTTTTAAAAGACGAATATTTTTATCTAATATTTTAGAAAGAAGCAAAGTTTATCCCCTTCTTTTTCTTAACTAGAATATCATTTATATTATCTTTCTCTTCTAAACCTAAAAATGGAGCAATCCTCTTTAGCACCTTAGCTGTAGTTTTTGCAGCGGTTTTTCCTCCCGTAGCTCCATCATTACTATTTATTCTTTGTTTTAAAATAGGTTCATCAAATAAAACTAAAGATATATATCTTGGCTTATCAATTGGAAAAACTGCTAAAAATGATGATACTAGCTTTCTTTTATCATACCCTCCTTCTAAGATATTAATTTTTTCTGCTGTTGCAGTTTTACCTCCAATTCTGTATCCCTTTACAAATGCATTTTTACCAGTTCCATAAAGAACGTTTTCTTCCATCAAATGAAGAAGTTTGTCTTTAGTAGGTAAAGATAAAAACTTATCATTTATTTTTTTATGATTTTTTTGTAATTCTAAATTAACTTTCTTGTACTTTTTATCACCAAAAATTAAAGATGCTGCTTCAATTAAATGTATTGGCGTTATAGAGATACCATGACCATAGGATAAAGTAGCAGTCTCAATTTCTCCCCATTTTTTTGGATACTTAGGTTTAGCTTTTTCATTTAAATTAATGGTTGAGTAATCCAACAAGCCAAGGTTTCTGTAAAAGTTTTTTAAATTATTTCCTCCTAATTCAAGTGCCATACGGCTAGCGCCTATATTTGAAGATTTTAAAAAAACTTCCTTTGTATTTAATACTCTATTTTCTGGATGATAATCCCTAATTGTATAACGGGAAATTTGCAAGGGTTTGCTTGCATCGAAATTACTTTTTAAATCTATTCCTGTATGCTCTAGTGCAGCAGCTATTGAAAATACTTTAAAAGTTGATCCCATTTCATAAAGATTTAGTGTAGCTGTATTTCTATAACTTTTTACTTTGGGGTTTATACTTAAGTTAGGATTAAAGTCAGGAAGACTAACCATACTGAGTATCTCATTTTTACTAATATCTGCAATTATTAATGTTGCACTTTTTGCTTCATAATAAAGAAAGTCTTTAATTAACTCTTCTTTAGAAGCATGCTGTATTCTTATATCAATGCTGAGGTTTATGTCTTCCCCAACAGACAATCTCTTATCAAAAGTTTTTTCAATACCGTTAACACCTCTTAGATTATTATTAGTATGACCTACAATATGGGATAATAAGCCATTGTGAGGATAAAATCTTTTTAATGAAGGAAAAAACTCTAATCCTGGTATTCCTAAACTGTTTATATATTTTGCTTGCTGAGCAGTTATATTTCTAGCAATAATAGTTTCATATTTAGATTTATTGCTAATTTGTTTAATTATTCTTTTTTCATCAAGGCTATGGATTTCTTTTTTTACCAACTTTGCAGTAATTACAGGATTATTTATTAGTTTAGGATAAGCCTTTAATTTATACTTAAAAATATTGGAAGCTAAAATCCTTCCATTTCTGTCTTTTATGATACCTCTTAAGATATTATCTTCTTTGGTGATTTCATATAAAGTACTTCCGTTTTTATTATCATCTACTACTGCCACTTCAATAATTTTTGTAAATACTGCTAATCCGATGGAAGTCATGAAAAATGAAATAATAAATAATCTTCTTATAATTACATTATTACTAAAGTTATCTATATTTTTGTTTTTTTTAAAAGACGGGTTAAAAAATAATCTCATTTTTTACCTTCTGAATTTTTTAAAATTTTTAAAAGATCATTTATATTTAATAGAGAGGCCTGTTGATAGTCTAAATGTAAATCAGCTAAATTTTGAATATTTCTTGGCGAAGATATGTATTCCCACTCTAATTTTATAAAGCTCAAATCATATTTTAGTTTATCATTTAGGTCACTCTCCTCTTTAACTTTTAAGCCGACTATTGATAGTTCTTGCTTAAGAATTGTTATAGCTGTGAGCATGATTGAAAAAACTGATATCATTAAAATTATTTTTTTCACTTTTTTAAATACTAACCCTTTCTATTACTCTTAATTTTGCAGATCTAGCTTTAGGATTTTTTTGAATTTCAATATCTGTCGGTAAATAAAAAGACTTACCTATTTTTTTAAACTCAGGTTTTTTTATAATATCTGCAGTTGGCATATGCCTATTAATGGTATTATTAGTAGCGCAAACATTATTAAAAGTGTTTTTTACCAATCTATCCTCTAAAGAATGAAAGGTTATTAATACTAGTCTTGCGCCCGGCATTAAAAGTTTAAAAGCAGTGGTAATTAATATATTTATCTCTTGTAATTCATTGTTTATAAATATCCGTAATGCTTGAAAAGCTTTTGTTGCAGGATGAATTTTATATTTTTTATTAGTAGATTTAGCTTTTTTTATTAAATTAGCTAGATCATGAGTTGTTGATATTCTTTTTTTTTTTCTCTCATATACTATTTTTTTTGCTATTTTTTTACTTTTATATTCCTCACCAAATTCCCAAAATATTTTTGATAACTTCTTTTCCTCGAAAAAATTAATTATGTGGTCTGCGGTTAGTCCTTCTTTAGACATTCTCATATCTAAAGGACCATTATTTTTAATTGAAAACCCTCTGATACCTTGTTCTATCTGTAAATTAGACATACCCAAATCTGCAACAATACCTCCAGAAATTCCTTCGATTTTTTTTCTCTTAAGAATTGTTTCCAATTTACTAAAACTTTCTAAAACAAAATCAAATTTTTTCTTATAATTTTTTCTCAAATCTAGAGAATACTTTTCAACATCTGGATCTCTGTCAATTGCAATTAAATTACATTCATTTTTTTTAAGAATTTCTTTGGAATAACCACCTAAGCCAAAAGTTGCATCTACGTACAATAAGTTTTTTCTAACATTTAAAGCATCTAATGCTTCTTTTAATAGAACTGGTTCATGTACAATTAATTTCATATTTCGGTTAAATCTTTCTTTTTTTCATGTGTTCTCTAGCCTTGCTCTCATAATCCTCAAATGAAGAAGGTTCCCATATTCTAAACTTCCTACCCATACCTACAAATAAAGCCTCATTCAAAAGCTTTGATTTCTTTCTAATTTTATCTGGTATCAATACTCTTCCTTCCTGATCAAATGGAAGCATGGAAGAACCGAAAATTAAAGTAGCCTCATATTCATTAACTTCCAAAAGTGGGTCTTGGTTATCAAGCCAATCTTGGTATCTTTCTAGGTACTTTTGTGAGTATCCGTCTATAGAATTGTATCCATTAGTAAGCTGTGCTACTATTCCAGAAAATTCAGCCCCTAGAAGTTTTGGTCTCCAAAAAGCAGGAACACTTACTCTTCCTTTTTTATCAATCTTATTTAAAAACTTTCCTACAAATTCTGTCATTTTAACTTATATATTTATGGTAAATTATAGTGCTAGCATGGGATTATATGGTCGTCAATGACACTTTTTATAAAAAAGTATTTGTTCTTATTTTATTTATGTTATGTTCTTTTTATGTTCTAATGAAGACAGTCTGTAAGCCGGTTTCTGTTTATGCAGTTATCCATCTAGAACTAATATTACTATTAGCTTCAAGCAACCTACCCAGACGTATTTTGGAGCTATACGTCTCTATTTGGTCTTGCTCCCAGTGGGGTTTACCAAGCTATCTATGTTACCATAGATACGGTGTGCTCTTACCACACCTTTTCACCCTTACCATAAAAAATATGGCGGTATATTTTCTGCGGCACTTTCCCTAGGGTTACCCCCGCCGGGTATTACCCGGCACTGTTGCTCCTGGAGACCGGACTTTCCTCTCTTAAATTACAAAGAGCAACTGCTTGACTGTCTTCAAAGTAAAGTGTTTAAAAAAAAAAATAAATGTCAAGAATTATTACTAATTTGTTTTATTCTCACATAAAGATTATTTGTTATTATACCATTAATTTCTTGAGGAAAAAACCTTCTTTGAAAAGCTTCCACAATGCTCTTAAACTTTAGATCAAATCGATTATTTAGTTGGCAATTATATCCTATATTATTTAATAATTTTTTTGTTTCTAATAAAGCAGGATTTTGATCCCCTAGTTTATACATAACCACACTATTTTTTTTTTTATTTTCTAGGTCGGGATAAAAAGCTAATTTTTTTTTTGCTAAAAACCCCCAATCAAATAATTCTCCAGGATCAGTTTTTCTCTCTGGACAAATATCTGAATGACCTAAAATATTTTTATAATTAATATTATATTTATTTATAGCTTTTCTTAGCAAAAATACTAATGAGTTCATTTGTGATAACGGAAATTTTTTATAGTTGATTCCGTGTCCAGGATTATCTAGCTCTATACCTATTGAATACCTATTGAGATCAGTTATCTTTTTCCAATTTGATATACCACAATGCCATGCTATATTTTTTTCCTCTACTATCTTATAAATTTTACCTTTTTTAGATATCAACCAATGACAACTAACTTTAGATTCTTTATTATTAAAAATTTCTAGTGAATATTTATTAGATTGAACCCCAGTATAATGTATAATTATATACTTAATATTTCTTTTTCTTTTTTCATCAAAGTTAGGCGATAACTGTAACCTATAATATTTCTTATTTTCTTTTTTTTTTGATTTCATTATATGCTTCATTAAAGTCTGTTAATTTTTTATTAGCAAAATTAATAAATTCTTCTGGAAGCCCTTTCCCTTGAATTTTATCTGGATGATAATTTTTAATTATTTCTTTATATTTTTTTTTTATCGTCTCTAATGAGTCATTTTCAGATGCTCCTAAAAGGTCATAATACCTACCTAATTTCGATCGGCTTTCTATATTATCTTTATTTTCGTAAATGCTCTTAATTCTTGAATAATCTGCGTTAAGAATTCCAAAAATTTGAGATATATCAAGCAACATTTCTTCTTCATTCTTATGTAGCAGTTTATCAGCATATGCTATTGCAAATAATGCATTTAGAATTTCTAATAAAACTTTTTTATCTGCAAAATGATCTTTTAATTGTTGTGCATAATTTTTATAATTATAAACATCTTTTTTAGCAGCATTAAATAAGTTAGAAATTACTTCAGAGTCTCTATTAGGAAACTCAAAAATATTTTTGAAAGTTTGTATTTCATCTCTTGTTACTGTTCCATCTATCTTTGAAAGTTTAGCTGCTAATGCAATTACACCAGTTGCAAAAACTTGCTCTGATGCCTCTCTATTAAAAGTTTTATTAAGTTGATTATTTTTTATGCTAGTTTTATCAACACCATGACCAGCAATTACTCCTAACAAGGCACCAATTGGACCACCCAATGCGAAACCTGTAGTGCCTCCAATAATTTTTCCCCATATAGCCATAATAAATATTACCTATTGTTAATAAAAATAATATACTATTTATATAATATAAGCAAAATTAGAAAATGAAAAATTCGTGGAACTTTATGCTCGACCAAGGTGGTACTTTCACTGATATAATTGGAATACGTCCTGATGGTAAAGTTGTAACAAAAAAAATTCTTTCTAAACAAAATATTCCTAAATATAACCCAATACAATCTGGTATAAGTATAATTTTGCAAGAAAACCCTGATTTTAAAAAATATCCTATTTCCAAAATAAATATAGGAACTACTATTGGAACAAACTCTCTATTAGAGAGAAAAGGGGCAAAAGTACTTTTTTGTGTTACAAAAGGATTTAAAGATAACTTTATTATTGGCAATCAAAAGAGAGATAATCTATTTTTAAGACACCACCAACGACCCTCCCCATTATATTCAAAAGTAATTGAAATTGATGAAAGAATTTCAAAAACAGGAAAGACAATCATTGATATTAACTATGAAAAAACTTATTCGCTTTTAGAAAAAAACTATAACTCCGGTTATGAAACCCTATCAATTGTATTAATAAATAGTTTTAAGTTTCCGAGGCATGAAAAAATAGTAAAATCTATAGCAAAAAAAATTGGATACGGTTTTATATCAAGTAGTTTTGAAGTATGTCCAATGATTAATTTTACTAGTAGAGGCTTTACAACACTCGCTGATAATTATTTAAACCCTATTGTTAAAAAGTTTACAGATAATGTACATGGTTCATTTAATCAGACTAGAATAAATTACATGCAGTCTAGTGGCTTTCTTTGCACTAAGGATAATTTCTCTGGTAAAACGTCAATTCTCTCCGGACCAGCAGGTGGTATAAGGGCTGGAATAAAAATTGCAAAAAAAATAATATAAAAAAATTGATAGGCTTTGACATGGGAGGAACCTCAACGGATATTTGGCATTATAGTGGAAGTGTAGAAAAAAGGTTAGAGACAAAAATATCAGGGATTTATTTAAAAACACCTGTGATAAATATAGATAGTATTGCAGCTGGAGGAGGCTCTATAATAACCTATAAACAAAAGAGGTTTGTAGTTGGCCCAGATAGTGCGGGCTCTTATCCAGGTCCAGCTTGCTATAGAAATGGTGGTCCTCTTACTATAACTGATTGTAATTTAGTTTTAGGTAAAATAGTTCCTAGTTTTTTTCCAGTATGTTTTGGAAAGAATAAAAACCAAAAAATATCTATAGGTATAGCAAAATATAAATTTATCCATTTATTAAAAAAAGTACAAAAAGATTATCCTCAAATAAAAAGTATATTGGAGTTAGCCGAAGCCTATTTAGAGGTAGCTATAGAAAATATGAGCTCAGCTGTTAAAAAAGTAACTTCATATAAAGGGATTGATTTAGATAATTATAGTTTTCTAATTTTTGGTTCTGCTTCCGGACAACTTGCTTGCAGTGTCGCAGAAAAACTTAAAATTAAAAAAATATATTTCCATCCTCTTTCTAGTTTTTTATCTGCTTATGGAGTTGGCGTTTCAAATAAAGGTGAAAATTTTCAAATTAGCATAGAAAAAAATTTAACCATAAACAATATTTTATATTCTATAAAAAAAATTAAAAATATTATAATAAAAAAATATACAATCAAAAAGCTAATTTACTTTATGAGACTTAAGTACTTAGGTTCGAATACTGTTATTACAGTACCATTAAAAAAAATTAAATTGAATACACTTGAAAATACCTTTAAAAAAAAACATTTAGAAACATATGGCTTCTTTTATGATAATAAAAAAATTTTTATAGATTCTATAGAAGCTGAAATTCAATGCCCCGAAATACTTGATCAAAAACTTAATATTAATGCTTTAAATTATTTAAGATTTGATCAGAAATCAACAAATATAAAAAAATTTCATGATACAGATAAGCGCTCTGTCTTAAGAAGCATAGACTCAAATTCTTTTAAAGAATCAATAGTATTTAATGGTCCTATACTGTTTAATGATTTTAATACGACGATAGTGATTAAAAATAATTGGTCAATTAAAAAGAAAAATAATAATCTTTATGAAATATTTAAAAATCATAAAAGAAATAAGAAAGTAGCCTCTATTAATTTAAAAAATCCTCGTCCAGAGAAATTAGAGATTTTTAATAAGTTATTTTTTTCTGTAGCTGAGCAAATGGGAGAGGTTTTACAAAATACTGCACAGTCTATTAATGTAAAAGAAAGGCTTGATTTCAGCTGTGCCTTATTTGATAATAATGGAAACTTAATTGCCAATGCTCCCCATATACCAATTCATTTAGGCGCAATGAGTGATACTATTAAATTCCTATTAAAAAATAATAAAGACCAATTTCTCAATGGTGAAACACTCCTTCACAATGATCCTTACAGTGGAGGAACTCATCTTCCTGATCTTACAGTGGTAACTCCCTTATTGGATAAGAATAAACATAAAATACTTTTTTTCTTTGCTAATAGGGCCCACCATTCTGATATAGGTGGCATTACTCCTGGATCAATGCCGGCCTTTTCAAAATCTATTCTTGAGGAAGGTTTGGTTTTTAAAGGCTTTTCTCTTTTAAAAAATAATAAAATCCTGGACGAAAAAATTATAAAAGAACTTAAAATAACAAATTTTCCATCTAGAGATCCTGAGCAAAACTTAAATGATATAAAAGCACAAATTGCCTCCTGTAAAAAAGGCATTGCTGAAATGAAAAAAATTATAGATCATTACTCTTTAGAAATAGTTAATAAGTATATTAAATTCGTTAATAAAAACTGCACAGAAGTAATAAAAAAAATTATTAAGAATATTAAAAACGCTTCTTTTAGTTTACCTCTAGACAACGGATCTATCGTAAAATTAACAATGGGTTATAACAATAAGAAAAAAAAATTAGAAATTGATTTCAATGGTACTTCTAAGCTTTTAAAAAATAATTTTAATACTCCTAAATCTGTCACTAGATCAGTAATTACTTATTTTTTAAGAACTTTAGTTGAAGAAGATATACCTTTAAATGAAGGTGTATTAAAGGATGTTGATTTGATTTTTCCAAAAGACTCTATGCTCAATCCTGTTTTTCCTGCTCCAGTAGTAGCAGGAAATGTTGAAACTTCACAAACAATAATTGATGTTCTCAATGGAGCTACATCTGTTCAAGCTTCCTGTTATGGAACTATGAGTAATATTACCTTCGGTAATAAAAGCTTTGGTTATTATGAAACAATCTGTGGAGGAGAAGGAGCCTCATACCAGAATAATGGAACAGACGCTGTACATTGTCATATGACTAACACAAGCATTACTGATGCTGAAATATTGGAGTGGAACTATCCAGTTCGTTTGCTTAGCTTTTCAATTAGAAAAAAAAGTGGTGGTTTAGGAAAGTGGACTGGTGGTAATGGAACTATCAGAGAGATATTATTTTTAAAAAATCTTATTGTTACGATCTTGTCAAATAGGAGAAAAGTTTCACCTTATGGTATCATGGGCGGTTCTAACGGGAAAGCTGGAAGAAATTATATTAAAAAAAAAAATAAGAAAATTCTTTTACCCTCTTCCTGCCAACTAAAAACTCAAAAAGGTGATTCCATAATTATATTAACACCAGGTGGAGGTGGTTATTCAAAATCCAAATAAAAGTTATTGTAAATAAATTTTTTATATATAAAATTTAAAGATGTTGAAAATTAATATAAAATTTTTTCTTAAAATTTTAATTTTAGTTTCCTTACTATTTACAACTAATTGTACAACTAATAAAAACCTGGCTGTTTCTGATAAGAATATGAATTCGGAAGATCCATGGGAAAATATGAACAGAGGGACATTTGTTTTTAATGAAAAGTTTGATAAATATTTATTGTCCCCTCTCGCAGAAGGCTACAGATTTATTTTTCCTGAAGAAATTAGAAGTGGTGTCAGAAACTTTTTAAGTAATCTAAGTGAACCATGGACATCTATAAACTCAGCACTTCAAGGTGATTTGAAGAATACTGGTAGTGCCATTGCAAGATTTTTAATTAATTCTACAGTTGGTTTATTAGGAATTTTTGATGTTGCAACAGAAATAGGGCTAGAAAAACAGAAGGAAGATTTTGGTCAAACTTTAGCAGTACATGGAGTAAAGCCAGGACCTTACTTAGTTTTACCCTTTTTAGGTCCTAGCACGGTTAGGGATGCTATGGGAAAAGTTTCTTCAATGTTTGCTGATCCTGTAACTTTAGCGCTAGAAAGAAATGATAAAGACGAATGGATTTGGATAGGCATGGCCATGAAAGGTGTGGATTTTAGAGAGCAAAATTTAGAAAAAATCGATAATCTAAATGCTACATCAGTTGATTTCTATGCTACACTTAGAAGTTTGTATTTAGAAAGACGTAATAGTATGATAAGAAATAAAAAAATAGATGAAAGTGATCCCTTTCAGGATTTTGATGTAGAGTAAAGATGAGGAGTTCTATGAAGTTTTTGTATAAATTTTTTTTTATTAGTTGTTTTATTTTAAGCAATACAGTCCACAGCTTAGAAGAAATAAAAGCGAGGTCCTTTGTAGTAGATATAGGAAACCAAGCAATAAAAATTTTAAAAATACCAGTTGATGATAAAGAAAAAAGAAAAAATGAATTAAGAAATTTACTACAACAAAAATTTGATATGCAATTAATATCGAAAGTAATTTTGGGGTCTAAAGTAAGTAAAGGGGCCTCAGAGCAGCAACTTAAGAAATTTGCTGAAGTTTTCGAACTCCATATAGTAAAAATTTATTCTTCTCAACTGGGAACTTATAAAGGCCAAGTTTTTAAAGTAAATAATACTGAGATTAATAAAAAAGATGCATTTGTTTATTCTACAATAGATTCACCAGAATACCCTATAACAAATATTGTCTGGAGGATAAGGGAGAGGAATAATGTTCCTAAGGTTATAGACATGCAGGTAGAAGGTGTAAGCTTACTTAGAACTAAGAAAAATGACTTTGCAATGATTTTGGATCAAATAGGTCTTGATGGATTAATTAAGAAACTTGATGAAATGAATAAAATATCAGATCTAAAAATCCCAGGCGAATAAATTATTTTAAATGATAATAGGTTCTTTAAAAGAATTAAGTTTAGCAGAGGATAGGACAGCAATTTCTCCTGAAACCTGTAAGAAACTTATCAAGCAAGGGTTTTCTGTATTAATAGAAAAAGACTCTGGGCTTAATTCTAATTTTGATAACGCTTCTTATGAGGAAGCAGGGGCAACATTAAGTGCTGATAAATTGGATATTATTAGTAAAGTTGATATTTTATTAGCCGTATCATCAATTCCTGATGAAAATATCATTAATCATTCAAAACAAAAACTTATTATTATAGGAACTTTTAATCCTTACGATAATTCTAGAATTTTAAAAAAATTGGCCGTAAAAAAGATAAGTATGATTACTTTAGATCTTTTGCCTAGAATTAGTAGGGCACAATCCATGGATGTATTATCATCTCAAGCGAACTTAGCAGGATATAAAGCAGTAATTTTGGCATCAAACTTATTTAAAAAAGTATTTCCCATGATGATGACTGCTGCAGGAACTATTATTCCAGTAAAATGTTTGATTTTAGGAGCTGGAGTTGCAGGGTTACAAGCCATAGCTACTGCAAAAAGATTAGGATGTGTTGTGACGGCCTTTGATGTAAGACCAGAAGTAGAAGATCAAGTTAAGAGTTTAGGTGCTAAGTTTATAAAAGTAGTAGAGAATGACTCAGCTATTGAAAAAGAAACAGTATACGCAAAAGAAATGAGCAAAGAATATAAACTAAAACAAAAGAAAAAAATTCATGATACTGCTAAAGAAGTTGATATTATAATTACTACGGCGATGATTCCAGGAAAAAAAGCTCCTATTCTTATTGAGAAACCAACACTTAAGGCTATGAAACTAGGGAGTGTAATTATAGACTTAGCCAGTGCATCAGGTGGAAATACAGAAGGGGCGGAGTTTGGAAAAAAAGTAGTAGTTGAAAATATTATTATTTACTCTCCACCAAACCTCCCAAGTTTGGTTTCATATGATGCTAGTTCCTTGTATTCTAAAAATATATACAATTTTATTATAACATTTTTTAATTCTGAAAAAATATTTGATATTAATTCAGATGATGAATTATTAGTTAAAACAATTATAATAAAAGAAGGTTTAAAAACAGATAATTTTTTTGAGGATGTTTAAGATGTATAATGTAGATCCCTCTTTAATCAACTTTATAATATTTATTCTAGCTATTTTTGTGGGATATTTTGTGGTTTGGGCAGTTACTCCAGCATTACATACTCCATTAATGAGTGTTACTAATGCTATTTCAGGAATTATTATTGTTGGAAGTCTTACTCTTCTTTGTTTAGAAAGTGATATTTTACGTGCTAACAAAGAAAGTTTAGATTTATCATTTATATTAGGTTACCTAGCAACAATACTTGCCAGTATTAATATTTTTGGTGGATTTGTGGTCACCCACAGAATGCTATCAATGTACAAGAAAAAAAGTAAATAATGCTTAGTTCAAATTTTTCAGCAATTTTTTATCTAATTTCTTCTGTTTTTTTTATATTAGCCTTAAAAGGCTTATCTTCTCCAGAAAGTTCAAGAAGAGGCAATATATTTGGAATTTTAGGTATGTCAATTGCAGTCACAACCTTAATACTACAACCTAATAGTTCTAATTTTTCATACATGTTAAGTGCGCTTTTAATTGGAGGAATGATTGGAAGTATTTTAGGATTAAAAATTAAAATGACAGCTATGCCACAATTAGTTGCAGCTTTTCATAGCTTAGTAGGTCTAGCGGCAGTTTTAGTAGCTACAGGAGCATTTCTCGCACCAGAAAAATTTAATATTTTAGCAGAAGATAAAATTAAGGTTATAAGCGCAATAGAAATGTCAATAGGATTAGTAGTTGGAGCTGTTACCTTTTCTGGGTCAGTTATAGCTTTTGCAAAGTTACAAGGAATTATGACTGGAAATCCTATAGTATTCAAGTTTCAGCACGCTTTAAATAGTTTGTTAGCATTAGCCATTTTATTTTTAATTTATTTACTTGTTGTAAATCAAGAATTAAATGTATTTATTATTCTAGCTATTCTTGCATTTTTAATAGGAGTCTTAATCATTATTCCAATAGGTGGTGCTGATATGCCTGTTGTAGTTTCAATGTTAAACTCTTATTCAGGATGGGCAGCAGCTGGGATTGGTTTTACTTTAGAGAATATTTCTTTAATAATTGTTGGAGCGTTAGTAGGAAGCTCAGGAGCAATTCTTTCTTACATTATGTGCAAAGCAATGAATAGGTCTTTTTTAAGTGTTATATTAGGAGGTTTTGGAGAAAAACCCTTGACTGAGAATAAAACTTTTAAAGATAAAAATGTCAAATCAGGTGGAGCTACAGATGCTTCATTTATTATGAAAAACTCTGAAAAAATAATTATAGTTCCAGGTTATGGAATGGCAGTTGCACAAGCTCAGCATATTTTAAAAGAAATGTGTGATTTACTAAAAAAAGAAAATATAAAAGTTACTTTTGCAATACATCCTGTAGCTGGAAGAATGCCCGGACATATGAATGTTTTACTTGCGGAAGCTAATGTTCCTTATGATGAAGTTTTTGAACTAGAAGAAATTAATTCTGATTTTAGTTCTTGTGACATTGCTTTTGTTATAGGAGCTAATGATATAACAAATCCTGCTGCAAAAAAAGATCCTTCTAGCCCAATAGCAGGAATGCCAATATTAGATGTGGTGTCAGCTAAAACTGTATTATTTGTAAAAAGAAGTTTATCTCCAGGTTATGCAGGTATTGATAATGAACTCTTCTACAATGAGAATACCTTAATGTTATTTGGTGATGCGAAAAAAATAGTTGAGGAAATAGTAAAAGAACTGAATTAAAACTTTACCATTTATTCCTTAATCTCCTAAGTGCCAAAAAAATCTCTTTAGGACTATCATTAACTAGCTTTTCTCCTTTTTCCTTTATAGCATTAATTATAGTGTTTTCTTTTAATCTAAAGAAAGTATTGATTTTTAATTCATTTTCAAGTGAGGAAACATAGTTGGTACTAAAGTTTTCAGATTTAGACTTAAGCAAAAGCTCACGTGCATCATTATTTTCAGGTTCAAGATCAAGAGTAAACTCTAAGTTGTTTTCTAAATAATCATGACCTGGATAAACTTTTGTATTTTTTTCAAGTTTTATTAATTGCTCGTAAAATGTATTGTATAAACTAGTAGGGTTACCTCCATTGTGACAGTTTCCTACGCCCGCATTAAAAAGTGTATCTCCACAGAAAAGACTGTTTTGATTACCTCTAGCCAATAAACAAACATGCGACATAGTATGTCCTGGTGTGTCTAATACCTCAATTTCTATAGATTTTCCAAACTTTAGTATATTACCCGCACTTAGGCCATAGTCTATGTTAGGAATTTTATTTTTTGCATTTTTATGTGCATATAATTTACAGCCAGTTTTTCTCATTATATATTCATTTCCACCTATATGGTCCATATGTTCATGGGTATTAATTATAGCTACAATTTTTAATCCCGAATTACCTGCTTCTTTCAAGCATAAATCGTAAGCTAGAGGATCTATTGCAATAGCCTCCCTTGATATGGGGCACGCTATCAAATAGTTAAAATTTCTATAATTGTTATATGTATAAATTTGTTTTACAATCATAATGTTATATTACTGCATAACAGGAGTAACTTCAATGAAATCAAAAATGCAAATAATTGTACAAGGAACAAAATTAATATCGGAATATCTTAAAATTCACTTAAGTATTCCTAATTCTGTTTATTATTCTTCTATACAAGATGAAGAGTATTTTAAAAAAGTAAAAGATAGTGATGTATTAGTTACTATGAGTTGGGGAAAAAGTATGTTTGGGGGAAAGAGTACTGTTAAAGTGCCTGAAGTAAATAAACTTAAACTATTACATACTCCGGGGGCTGGAACAGATGGTATTAACTTTGACTTACTTCCTTCTGGTTGTAATGTATGCAATGTTTACGAACACGAAACTACTATAGCTGAATATTGTTTAGCTAATATACTTAACTGGGAAATTAAGTTAGTAGAAAAAGCTTTAAAATTTAAAAAGCTTGACTGGAGTGATAGTTTATTTTCCAAAGGAATTCCACATTCAGAACTATTTGGTAAAAGTATTGGTATAATAGGTTATGGTAGAATTGGTAAAGAAATAGCTAAACGACTTAAACCTTTCAATACTAAAACGTATGCATTTACAAGGGTAGAAAAAAAAAAAGACTCCTTGCTTTATAAAAGCATGAAAGTTGATTTTTTAAATAAATATATTAACGACTTAGACTTCGTAATCTTATGTTGTCCTTTAACGAATTCTACAAAAGGTTTAATTAATAAAAACAACCTCAAGTTAATGAAAAATACTGCTGTAGTAGTAAATATCGCAAGAGGCGATGTAATAAATGAGAAAGATTTCTATTATGCCTTAAAAACCAAGATTATTGGTGGAGGAATAATAGATACTTGGTATAGATATCCTTTAAATAAAGAAAAAAAGAGGTTTAACCCTTCTAAATATAATTATCATAAACTTGAAAACATTGTGATGACACCACACATATCAGCTTGGTCAAAAAATATGATTATTCGAAGAGCAAATATTATTCTCAAAAATGTAGAAAACCTCTATAAAAATAAAGGCCTAAAAAATTTGGTAGTTTAATAACTTCTTGTTGTCTTCCTTTGAAGTTTTCTCCATCTCCTTGAAGACTCTGCCTTTTCACGAGCTTTTTTTTCAGAGGGCTTCTCGTAAGCTCTTCTTTTTTTCATTTCCCTATACATACCTTCCCTTTGCATTTTCTTCTTAAGCGTTCTTAAGGCATGATCAACATTATTGTCTCTTACAATTACTTCCAATTATTTCTCCTTTAAAGTAAGATAGTGATAGCATAAACTATTGATAAAGTGAAGCTATTTATTATTATTATAATATGGAAGATATAGATAAAAAGGTAAGTATATTTAAAAAGTTGGAGGATAGTTTTAAAAATGGTCCTATTAACAGTGATAGTTTAGATGGTATATTAAGCCAACTTAATATTAAAAAGGCTGAATTCTATTTTTTATTTCCTAATAAAATAAAAAGTTTATGTAGCTTTTACTTTGAAAATATTTACTTATCTGTAATTAAAAAACTAAAAAAAAGTCTAGTTAAAGAGAAGAGTATTTCAAAAAAAACTACAATTTTAGTAGTTGAATTTATTAAGTTGTTTGATAAAAAACCTCACTTATCTATTTATTTTTTAAATTATATTTGTTTAAAACCTATTTTTCTATCTAAGACTATTTATAAAATATCTAATAATATATGGTATGATATAGGAGATAAATCTATTGACATCAGCTACTATACTAAAAGGATCATATTATTTAATATTATTAAAAATAGCTTATTTTATTGGAGAAATAATCAAAGTATAGAAGATACTTTAGTTTTTATAGAGAGACAGGTAAGTTTTTTTGGAAAATTAGGCAAATCAAAATATAATGCTAAAAAATATATAAAAGAAAAGGTTTTTAAAAAATTATAAAAAATCTTAACTATTAGGTTTTTTCTCTAAAACGTTTACATGTCCCATTTTCCTACCTACCTTGATATCTTTTTTTCCATAAATATAAACTTTATGATTTTCTTTTCTTAAATATTTTTTATAAGAATAAAAATTTTCCCCGAATAAGTTAATCATTTTGCAATTATTTTTATATAAAATTTTTGGAATTGGAATGTTCAGAATTGTTCGTACCAACGCATCAAATTGTGAAATATTACACGTATCCATAGTCCAATGGCCTGAATTATGTGGCCTTGGGGCAATTTCATTAACTAAAATTTCTTCATTTTCCATTATAAACATTTCAACAGCTACAATACCTATAATATTTAATGCTTTTGTTATTTTTCTTGCAATTTTTTTTGCCCTATTAATACAGTTTTTTGATAAACTTGTAGGGTATTTTGTTTGCATTAATACTCCTGCCTTATGCAAGTTTTCTGATGGCTCAAAAGTATTTATTTTTCCATTTTTTTCTCTTATAACTATTACTGATATTTCTTTTTTAAACTCTACTAAATTTTCAAATATATATGTATCAGGCTCGATAGACATCTTTAATCTGCTTAATGTGTTGAGCTTTAACCTTTTTTGTCCTTTACCATCGTATCCTAGTCTTCTTGTTTTTAAAATTCCTTGATTAAAGCCTTGTACACTGCAACTTTCTAAATCACCTAGACTATTTACTTTTTTAAATTTAGTTACCTTAATTCCTAGGTTGCTTATAAATTTTTTTTCTAAATATCTATCCTGAGATATCCTTAAAGATTTTAGATTAGGATATACTTTTCTAACTTTATTAATAATTTTAATGCTCTCAATAGGAATATTTTCAAATTCATAGGTTATGTTATCACATTGTTTAGCAAACTCAATTAACTTACTTTCGTTGTCAAACCGCTCATTAAAAAATAAATTGGTAATTTGCTTAGCTGGAGCATCTTTATCAGGATCATAAAAACAAGCTCTTATTCCTAAATTAGCAGCAGCTATTCCAATCATTTTACCAAGCTGGCCTCCTCCAATAATACCTAAAGTTTTTTTTAAACCTGCCATTACTATTATTACTAGCTTGGTTTTAATTTTATGCTGTTAGTTTGTTTTTTTCTCCAAGATAAAAGTTTATTAAATAAATTTTTATTATTCATTGCTAACAAATTAACAGCAAATAGTGCTGCATTTTTAGCACCTGGTTTACCTACTGCAAAAGTAGCTGTAGGTATACCATAAGGCATCTGAACTATTGAAAGAAGACTGTCTAATCCATTCATAAATCTACTTTCTATAGGAACACCCAATACTGGAAGGTTGCTAATTGAAGATATCATTCCAGGAAGATGTGCTGCTCCTCCAGCTCCTGCTATTATAATTTTAATATTTTTTTTTTCAGCAGTTTTTGAGTAACGATAAAGTCTATCTGGAGTTCTATGTGCAGATACAATTTTTGCTTCACAATTAATTTTAAATAATTCTAAAATATCAGCAGAAAATTGCATAGTGTCCCAATCAGACTGACTACCCATCACAATACTAACATCAACACTTTTTTCTATATTCAATTTGCTCTCCGACTTTTTTCTTTATATTATAAGTATCATACTATAACTTAAAAAAGTATAAATCAAAAAAACCTAAGATGTTAGAAAATATAATCTATTATATATTAAAAGTGTTACCTCCAGAGCTGTCCCACGCATTAGTTATAAGGTTACTTAAATACAATCCTTTTCCAAAAAAAGTTATCTTAAAAAAGAGTTTGTTACAAACTAAGTTATTTGGATTTACTTTATCAAATCCTATAGGCCTAGCTGCAGGCTTTGATAAAAATGGGGATGCTTTATCGGGCCTGTTAAAAATGAATTTTAGTTTTATAGAAATAGGAACAGTTACGCCCCTTCCTCAAAAAGGTAATCAAAAACCAAGGGTTCATAGACTATTGAAGGAGGAAAGTATTATTAATAGACTTGGTTTTCCAAACAAAGGTTTACTAAGTGTATATAAAAATCTATCTTCAGCTCGAAAATATCACCCTTTAAAATCAGAACCAATTATAGGAGTAAATATTGGATGTAATAAAGACTCAAATGATCCTGTAAACGACTTTGTAATTTGTTACAAGAAATTTTATGCCTTAGCTGATTACATCACTATCAATATATCATCTCCTAATACGCCTGGTTTAAGAAGCCTTGAGCAAAAAGAAGGATTAACTAAATTATTAAAAAAAATTAATAATGAAAGAGCTATACTTGAAAAAAAACTCAAGAGTAAATTACCGTTAGCACTGAAAATTTCTCCTGATATTAAAATTAAAAATTTAAAAAATTTAATACAAATTGCAATAAAATATAAAATTGATGGAATTATAGCCACCAATACCACGGTAAATAAAAAAGTGTTTTCTAATAGAATAAATAATCTTCCTGCTGGAGGAATATCAGGAAAACCTTTATTTAATAAATCTAATATTGTTTTAAAACAAGTAAAACTCCACAGTAAAAATAAACTAGCTATAATAGGTTTAGGAGGAGTATACAATGGTAGAACTGCTATAGAAAAACTTAAATTAGGTGCTACAGCTATACAACTTTATTCAGGGTTAGTTTTTAAAGGACCAAGTTTAATAGAAAAGATATTATTTGATATATCAATTCAACTTAAAAAATAAATATGAATTTTAAAACTTTATCAAAGTTAAAAGAAATAGAAACACAATATACATCTTTTATCATAGATATATGGGGGGTACTCTGGGACGGGGTAAAGCCTTATAAAAATGCCTTAAATACATTAAAATATCTAAAAGCAAAAAATAAATTAATAATATTACTATCCAATGCACCTAGACGTTCAAGTTTAGTTGCCGAAAGACTTGCTAGTATTGGGATAGGACCTGAAAACTATAATAAAATAATATCATCAGGAGAAATTTGTCGTACAAAGTTTCTTAAAAATTTAGATAAATTTAAAATGACTGGCAATACATACTATTTCATAGGACAGCAAGCCGATAAGGATATTACAGAATTATTGCCTTTAACAGAAACTAAGCTAATGAGAGAGGCAAATTTCCTGCTTGTATGTGGTACTAGAAAGTTTGAGGATCCTTTGGAAGAATATATTAATGAACTCAACTTAGCACTTTCATTAAAACTTCCTTTTATATGTGCAAATCCAGATAAAGTAGTAATTAGACAAACCGGTCAGGTTTTATTATGTGCAGGAATGATGGCACAATATTATATCGCAAATGGTGGAATAGTTTATCAATATGGAAAACCTTTTAAAGATACCTATCAACAATGCTTACATTATTTACAAAAAAAGGATAATCTTATTAACAGAGATAATATTCTTTGTATTGGTGACTCTTTAGAAACCGATATATTAGGGGCTTATAACTATGGTATTGATAGCTTGTTAATAGCAAATGGAATACATAAAAATGACCTAACATATAAACAATCACTTCATGTTAAGAGCAAACTGAAACATTTCTTTAAAAAAAAAAATATTTTTCCCAATTATCTTATGCAAGAATTTGTCTTCTAAAAAATCAATTAAAATTGACATTCCTTATATAGGAACATATAGTGAACATATGAGGAAGTTAAGAGATTTGAAATGGTTATACTTAGATTTTAATAGCTACTTTGCAACAATTGAACAGCAGGTAAACCCTGGTTTTAGAAAAAAACCTGTAGCTATAGTACCGTCTATGACAGATTATACTTGTGCTATAGCCGCTAGCTATGAAGCAAAAAAGTTAGGTATAAAAACTGGCATAATGATACATGAAGCAAAAAAAATTTGTCCTGAATTAATCTGTATACAGGCAGACCATAAAAAATATATATTCTATCATCACAAATTAATAAGAGAAATTAACAAGTATATTCCAATCGAACAGGTTTGTTCTATAGATGAGGTTGCTTGTAAATTAATGGGAAAAGAATGCGAGCCTAGAAGAGCCATTAAGACTGCTATAAATATTAAAACTGCAATAAAAACAAATATAGGTGATTATATAAGTTGCTCTATAGGCATCTCTAGCAACAAATTTTTAGCAAAGACAGCAAGTAATCTACAAAAACCTAATGGCCTCAAAATAATAAATAACTGCGATCTACCAAAGAGGCTAAAACACTTAAGACTCTCTGATCTAACAGGAATAGGAAAAAGACTGGAAGCTAAACTTTTATTATCAGGGATATCTTCCATTGATAAACTATATCAAATCTCTCCAAAGAATATGAGAAAAATATGGGGAAACGTTTTAGGTGAAAGGTTTTGGTATATGATTAGAGGAGAGGAAGTAGAAGATATCGAAACTCAAACAAGAACTATAGGACACAGTCATGTTTTACATCCAAATTGGAGAAACTCTAAAAAATCTAGAGAAGTTATGAGGAGACTGGTAGTGAAAGCAGCTAGCCGTTTAAGAAGAAGAAGGTTCTTCTGTACAAATTTAAGTCTCTCTGTAAAAACTAACTGTGGGAAAAAAGTAAAGGGTAAAGAAAAGTTTCGTAGGATAAATGATAGTTTCAGCCTACTAGAAAAATCAGATAATATTTGGGAAAGAATAATATCTGCTAATAACATAATTAGTATTAAACAAATTAGCGTAGTTCTCCATGGCATAGAACCAATCAAAACCAAACAAATTAGTTTGTTGAAAGGTTTAGAAAATAGCTATCAAAAAAAACAAAAATTAATATCTGAGACTATTGACCGTATAAATTCTCGTTTTGGTAGAGACAGTATAACTATTGGATCTTTGCCTAGTAATATGATTGAGTTTTCTGGAACCAAAATTTCTTTTACAAGAATCCCTGAAATTAAAGAGTTTCATGAATAATGAGCTTACTTTCTGAACTTCAAATTGATCCTTCTCAATTTTTTAGTCTTTTTAATTCCTGCCGAAAAAAACTTAAACTTCTTTTTTTTTAAAAATGGAATAAGTAATAACCCCATAAAAAATCCACCAATATGAGCATACCATGCTACGCCAGGACTGTTAGCATCAGTAAAGTAAGCATTTAAAATTTGTGATAAAAACCATAGACCTATCAGAATACCTGCAGGTATTCTTATAAATGTAATAAAAATAATCAATATAATAAGAGTTAATACTCTTGCTTTTGGGAACAGTAGAAAATATGCGCTTAATACACCAGAAACAGCACCAGATGCACCAATCATAGGAATGGAGGAGTTTTGAGAAACTAATGCTTGTAAGAAAGCTGCAGCAAGACCACAGGCTATATAAAAAACTAAAAATTTGATATGCCCCATTGAGTCCTCTATATTATTACCGTAAATCCAAAGAAAAAGCATATTTCCTAATAAATGAATCAATCCTCCATGTAAGAACATGCTACTAAACATAGTAAATAAAGAAGTAGCTCCATTTTCAGAAGAAAAAAAATATTTTGGGATAAATCCATATTCTAATATTAATCGATAATTATCTGTTTGTGATAAACCTAATTGATAAAAAAATACTAAAACATTAAAAGCTATCAATAAAAATGTTATGTAAGGAATAGTTTCTGTTGGATTATCGTCTTTAATAGGAAACATAAGTAAAATCTTTTGTTATTAATAATATTTTATTATATATATTACATATGAAAAATATAGATACGAGTATTCATAATTTAACTAATTCAGGACTTGAACAAATAAGTTATAATAAGGGCCAAACCATATATAAATTTAATGAACACCCTAAATTTGCATATTTTGTTTATACTGGACAAGTTAATATAATTAGTAAAACAGGATATAACTTAGGAGTAGTTAATGAAGGAGAACTTTTTGGAGAAATTAGTAGCCTTTTTAATAAAGAACATTCTGTTTCAGCTGAAGCAGGATCAGAATGCAGACTACTAGTAATAGAAAAGAGTTTATTTTATAAAAAGGTACAAGAATCAGATCCAATTATAAAAGCAGTTATAAGAACTATTTCAGGCAGACTAAATGATATGAATGAAAAAACTGAAAAAATTTGGAAGGAGTTGCATTTTCTATCTACCATAAAAAAAGAAATAGAAAGTTAACTATTTTTCTCACTAACTTTTTTTGCTTCTTTTGATTTCAAATAAGTATTGTAAATAGCTTTTTCTGCATCATTATCTGGTGAATACCACTTACCAAGTATATCTATCTTTTTAAGCATCCCTAACTTTACGGCCTCTTTTTCTAATTTAACAAAAGTTTTTTCCATATTTTTATTAGCTACACCAGCTATTTTTTGCTCAATATACTCATTCTCAAGTGCTTTCATTAATCTTTGTGATGTATTACTTTTTATTTTTGTAAGAGCTCCGATACATGATTTAATTCTTCTGTCTACATCAGCAGCAATATCCATTAACTGCAACCTTGTAGGTGGTGGTACATCAATTTTTACATACTGAGATCCAGGATCAGATCTAGGCTTAAACCCGTCTTCTTTAAGCTGCTCCATCACGAGTGGTATGTGTTCTTTATTAAATATCATAAGTTGTATTTTAAGTGGTCCTTCTGGAGCATCTACATTTCCTAAGTCAACTAGACGTCTTCTTATGCCATTAATCATTACCTTAATTGTTGTAAATACATTTTTATTAGCTTCTTCAGAACCTATGGGTATTAATGATTCTTTAAAGGTCTCTAAAGCTACTTGCATATTTTCTTGAGCTTCTACTGAGTAACCTTCTTCTTCTTTTCCTCTTCCTGACATAATAATAAAATAGACTTGTTAGGTTAATAGGTCAATTCAAAAAATTACTCTCTTTTACAATTTATTTGTTTTAAACATGAAAATGTAGGCTGATCATTAGTTATAATTAATTCAGATCCATTTTTATCCTGCCTTGTATAAAAACATTTTATTTCAGTAGGTCTTCTGAGCTCTTTTTTTAATCTACATACTTCATATTTTTCTTTAGTCTCATATTTATGACCAGTAGGATAAATAATAGTATTTTTATGCATTCTTGCAGGAGCATAAAGTTGATTAATAAATCCAGTAAATATAAAAAGTAATAAAAGTTTTTTCATAACACTAAATTATTTAAATTATAAATACTCATCTCCTCCTCTTCCAGAAAGAACAATTGAGCCTTCATCTGCGAGTTGTCTTGCTACAGCTATGACTTGTTTCTGTGCTTCCTGAACATCCGTCAGCCTCATAGGACCTAATGCCTCCATCTCATCTTTAATATTAGCTGCTGCTCTTTGAGACATACAAGCAAAAAACTTATCAGCAACTGAGTCATCAGCACCCTTTAAAGCAACTACTATTAATTCATTATCTAAACTTCTTATCAACGTTTGCATACTCTTATCATCTATACCAATTAGATTTTCAAAATCAAACATATTTTCTTGAATTTCTTTCGCTATATCCTTATCTTTCTTGGTTAACTCCTTCATTATACTAGCTTCTACATTAGATTTAAGATAATTCATTACATTAGCAGCGGAGCGAATTCCTCCAGCTTGGGTAGCTCTTAACGATGCGTTAGAATTAAATTTCTTTTCCATTACTTTTTCTAACTCTTTTAAAGCCTCCGGCTGAATATTTTCTATAGTAGATAATCTAAAAATGATATCAGGTTGTAGTTTTGGATCTAGTTGACTTAAAACATCTGAAGCTACTGCAGACTCTAAATAAGATAAAATAACAGCAATTATTTGGGGATGCTCATCAGAAATTAAGTCTGATATGGACTTTGGATCCATCCATTGCAAAATATCTATAGGGTTATTTGCATCCTGGGGTGTTATTTTGGAAAGAACAGATTGAGCTTTTTCATTTCCCAAGGCTTTAGTCATCACTGTAGATATATAATCAGTTGCTCCAAATCCTAAAGCTGTATTAGCTTTAATGATCTGAAGAAATTCATCTAATACTAAGTTGACTGTTTCTTGTTCAATATCTTGTACTTCATACATTGATGAACCTAAGGCCTTTACTTCTTCTGGTCCTAGGTTGGTCATAATATTTGCAGCCTCATCCTCTCCTATAAGAAGCATCAAAATAGCACATTTTTGAACACCGGTGAGGTTTTCAAACTGGGCCAAAGCTTCATTATTGGTTTGATTTTCATCCATAGCTACATCCGCCATTATAACATATCCTTCCTAATGTCAAAATATTAACGATTTTTTTTCCTATGCATATGAAGCAAGTATTATGCCAAGTAATTTATGGCTTTCTTTTGACTACTTTTTTAATTGGATCTATATTAATGTCAGAAATGTTTACATATCTACTTGCTGAAATTATATAATAAACTAATTCTCCTATATCCTTTGCTTGAATTGCATTCTCTTTACTATTTCCAGGTTCAAAGCCTAAATTATCAAAAAAACTGGTTCTTACCATTCCAGGATTAATTATAGTTACCCTAATTGAAGACTTATTTGCTTCTAATTTCAATGATTTTGTTAAACCTAATAAAGCATGTTTAGCCGTGCAATATAATGTTCCCTGCTCACCTCCAACTTTAGAAGATTCTGATCCCATTAATATAAAAATACCTTTCTTATTTCTTTTTAAGTTTGGGATCATCTTCTTAGCAAGAATAATATGTGATAATAGGTTAAGATTAAAATAATTAATAATTTTTTTTTCTGATAAGTTTTCTATTTTATCAAAGTATCCCTCGCTAGCATTACTTACTATGCCATAAATTTTTCTATGCCTTTTTTTTATTTCATCCAAAACTTCAGAAAAGCCTCTTAAATCTGATATATCTTGAGTATATGCAATATAGTTTTTTCTTTTAATAGTATGCGTTCTTGAAATTCCTATAATTATGCATCCCTCTTGTAATAGTTTTAAGGCTATGGACTTTCCTATACCACTTGAGGCGCCAGTAATTAAAATCTTTTTTTTTTTATCAGTCATGTATGTTGCAAAAAACTTTACTTTTATCTACATAATTAAATAAATGGCTTTTACAAAAGTTGTGTATTTCTTCTCCATTATGCTCATCATAAATATTGTTGTTATTTTTTTTAAACTTTAAGAAAAGTTCCTCCCCTAGGTTCTTTTTACTCATATTCATAAATATATTCTTAGGAAACCTGATATTGCCATAGGTAACTGAATGTATTTGATTGTAAGGAATTTTTTTAAACAATAATTTAAATAAATCTAAGTAATCGCTTTCCCAACCCTTGTATAATACAAATGGATCTAATCTTAAACCTATTTTCCAACCATATCCTACTAAAGTTTCTAAAGCACTAATTCTTTTTTTTAAACTAGGCACACCTTTTTCATATACTAAAGAAAACCTTTCTGGTGTAAAACTAAAAGCCAATATTATATTTTTAATAGCCTTTATCTTAAAAGGGTTTATATGAGTACTTTTAGTTCTTATTTCTAATTCTATATTTTCAAGTTTAGCAAATTTTTTAATAGCTATATCAGCGAAACCAGTAATACTATCATAAGCTAATGAGTCACAATCGTAACCTGAAAATATTGTAATACCCTCGTTTACTAGATTAGAAGGTAAATCAGTAATTTTACTGAAAAAATCTTCATAATTAATAAAAATTACTAAATTTGATGAATTATACAAACCTTGTAAGAAACAATATCTACAATCAAAAATACAATTATACATAAATGAAAAATAATAATTATGCTTACTTCCTATTCCATAGTTTTTGGGAGTTTTTAATAAAAAACTTTTTTGCTTTTTCGCTAATATTATTGCTGGATTTAGTTTTTGAAGTTTAAAGTGCTGATTTTTTTTATTAAAAACTTCTGTGTATCTATCTATATATATAATTACTGGATCTTTAAATTTTTTTATAATTTTGGTTACTCTGGTACTATTTTTTATTTCATTTTCTATGTATATTATTTTTTTCATTTTATACTTTTAAATTATGAGAATTAATTTTATGTTGCAATTTCTTTATTAGACTTTTTATATTTTCTGAGTCATCTATTAGTTTTATTAGCTCTTCTTTAGAAAAAATTTTCTCTATTTTATATACTAAATCTATAATAATAACTCTATGAGAGAATGTAAGATGAAATTTTTTAATTATTTTATCTATTATACTAATGTTTACCTCTAATATATTTAAGGATATTTTTAGATAAGCATCAATTACTTTAGTAATTTTAATAAGATTATATCTCATATGACCTTTTACCTCTTTTGAAAAATTATTAGGTGGATTTTTTTTATTGTCTGATATTATTTTAATTATACATATTTGTTCTCTTTTACAAAATTTTTCTACTACTCTTATAAAGCCATATGCTTCCATTTCATATATTGATTTTTTTTTTAAAAATTTTTTTTCTTGCTCATCTACATTTTCTACTTCTCCTGCAGAAATATAATCATTTATTAACGCGCTAGTATAGTAGGTTTTTAATGTATTGTTTCTTTTATAATTTATTTTTTTTATATTAAAAATAGATCCTACTTTATAAGTGGCACTACCTCCCATTCCAATGTTTATCCAAATATTTTTTTCTTTAAATGGACTGACACCATATAAGTATGCTGCTGCTGCAGCTGAATTTATATTTCCAATACCCGAGATTACCAACCAAATGTTATGTTCCAGATTTGCGTATAACTTAAATAGATTCTTATATAAAATTTCTAATTCAAGATGATAATGTACTATTAACATAGAAGCTTCTGGTTCTAATGCTACAACAAACCTTAGGTTTTTTTTAGTCATTGATTATTTTCCCAATATTTTTTTTTATAATTATATATTTTTATAATTTTTATATTTTTTCTCTTTTCTGCCCCTGCTAAAATAATATTAATTTTAGCTACTAAAACTATAAGTATTTTTTTTTTTTGTTTTTTTTTAAGTTTGTAATTAATCAAAATTTTCTCTAGAGCTCTTACTCTAAATCTATCCATACCCCAATACTTTTGAGATAACTGATCAGGATGACCACCATATTTAATTACACAAGGCTTATCAACCAAAAAAATTGGAATTTTACAAGTAATCTTAATCCATAACTCGTAATCTTCACATACTCTTAATTTATTATTAAACATTCCAGTAACATTAAATATTTTTTTATTTATTAAAACACTAGATGGAGAAATAAGACACATTTCTAGAGAATCTTCAAAAATATCACCCTGTAGTTTTTTATGTTTATTTTTTTGATTTATAAATTTACCGTTTCTAATCCATATTTCATTTGTATGAATAAATAAAGGGTTATTTAAATTTGTTCTAACTAATTCTACTTGTAATTGTATCTTGTCTGGTGTCCATTCATCATCAGAGTCTAAAAATGCTATCCATTCATTTTTAGACTCTTTAATACCTCTATTTCTTGCATAACTTACACCTTGTTGCTTTTCATGAATTAGTCTTATGTTAGGATATTTTTTTGTTATAATGTATTTGGTTTGGTCTGTTGAATTATTATCTACTACTATTATCTCATCTATTGCATATGTTTGTTTCAAGATAGAATTTATAGCATTAATGATAAAATGTACTCTATTAAAAGTAGGGATTACAGCTGATATTTTAATAATAAACCTTTGTTCTTATATAGTATAATAATATTTTATACTAAAGCCACTATTAAACAATAGGCCTCTGATGTCATTTTTAACATATTTTGAAAAACAAGAAACTATCAATATAGTTTTTATAATTATAGCCCTTACTATAATTACTTTTTTACTGACAAAACTTTATAATTTTTTATTTTTTTTTTATATAAAGTTTAAAGGAAAGTCTGGAGAAAAGAGGGCAAAAAAAATACTAAGAACTAGCGGTTTTCAGATAATAAAAGAACAATTTACTTTGAAAGGACAAATTCTAGAGGATAATGTCCTAAAAACCTATATATTAAAACCTGATTATTTAGTAAAAAAAAACAATGAGTTTTATATAGCAGAAGTTAAGACTGGAAAGTCAGCTTTTATACAGAATAGATACACGCGTAGACAACTATTAGAATATTCTATAAATTTTAATTCTAACACAGTACTACTAATTAATGCTGATAGAGGTACTATTTCATTTATAAAATTTTTAAAGAAATAAGGGTTACATAAAAAAAAGACCATTGATTATGATTTAGGGAGCATAAAAAATGGTCTTAAGCACTATATATAATAAAAAACCGTTTAGTCAATAAATAAACTGTAGTATAATATTCAATTATATGCTGGGGAGTATGGAAGATAATAAATTAAAACTTGGAAGACCAGTATCTATTGATGAGATATCTGTAATAAAGAAATGCCTTAATTTTTATAAAAACAATGGCATTCATAATAACTCTTTTAATGATGTTATAAAACATGCTGGTGTTTCTAAAGGAACTGTTTACAGGCTATTTGGAAATGAAGATTCTTTACAAAAAAAAACTTTAGTCGAATATTATAATGCTAACGTCAAAGATAGAATACTTTCTTTAGAAGGTCCAAATGTTACTTTAAATAAGGTTATTATAGCCATATCATCTGATATTATAGCTAGTAAAAGCAAACCTTGCTTATATTATAGGTCAAGATTTGATAAATATAAACTAGGACCAAAAACGAAAAGTTACCTTAAGCTCTTGGATAAAAAAGTAGAAAGTGCTTATTATTCGTTAATAAAAAAAGAATTGTCCAATTCTAAAAAAAAATATACTAAATTACAATTAACAAATATAACTACATTTTTAATTAATAATATTACTACACTAAATTTGTTAAAGTTAAATTATGCTTCTCATAGAACCCTTATAAATTTTGCAAAAACTCTTCAAAACTACTTCAAAAATTTGTAATTTATATATTTAAAAAAAAATCCTCAATTAATTATCACCAAGTATATTATTTTACTATTAATCAAAATATTTCCTTTAATTTTATTTGTGATCTCATTTGGTTTAAATTCTCATGAACATAGGTATCGTCTATTAAATACTTGTAAAATGTTAGGTAGCGCTTCAAGCTTGTTTGCTGAATGTTATAAATCTAAAAATATAGAAGAGTCAGAAATATTCTTTAAAAAAGTTATTAGTGAGTATCAATATATTGGATATAATTACTTAGATAGTTCTTGAAGTCAGTCTGATGAAATAGAAAATTTGTTAAAAAAGAATTTTAATATGGAAAATATTACTAATTGATCTGTAGGAAAATATCATTTAAAAAGCATAGGAAAAAAAAGAAAAATACAGTAGGCAAAGGCTAATATTACAATATTTATCAAAAGTTTTTTTATTAACCTTCAAATCTAATGAAGAAAATAAATTTAAAGTAGTAAATCTAAAATCAAAAATTAGAAAGTTTTATATTAATACAATATTTCATAAGAAAAGCTCTACAAGAAGCTTTTTAGAAATAGCAAGGATAACAACAGTTAAAAAAGTAAAACATCAAATTGTAGATGTAAGTTTTAATAACAACATTTTATGTAGCACTATTGTGTTAATAGTAAAATTAAGCTTGTATTTAGAAGGAATAGATTTACTAAAAAAAGAACTAAAATATGAAATTAAAAATTTAGAAATTATATATGATAAAATTAAGAAAAAAGAAATTTTATTTATATATCCTATCTAGTAACAGTAGAAAAAAATATTCAATTATAATTTATCATTTCATTCAGAAACTATTTATTAAAAGATTTATTTGATATATTATAAAATAAGCTCCAATCGTATAATGGTTATTACACGCCCTTGGTAAGGGTGAAATGGCAGTTCAATTCTGCCTTGGAGCACCATAACTAATTTAATTTATAATTAAATATTTTTTTTAAAACTTTACTCATTTCGATGCTACTAATTTTTTTAGGCTTCTTTTGTAGCATACAATAATAGTAATATTCACAGAGCATTTCTACCTCTTCTGCTAACTCAAACGCGCTTGATAAATTCATATCAATTGAGACTTGTCCATGATTAGAAATTAGACAGCTTTTAGACTTTTCTATAGCTTTTAATATATTTTTAGATAAACCTTCGGTACCAAATAAAGAATACTTTGCTACTTTTATTTTTTTTGATTGGGTTAATGCAATCATATAGTGAAAAGATGGTATAACATTATATAAACATGAACATATAACAGCAAATTTTGAATGAGCGTGAACAATCGCCTTGTAGTTTGTAGCTTTATAAATATCTAAATGAAATTTCCACTCAGAAGAAGGTTTTTTATTTTTTTCTATAATTCCATTCATAGTTACGAAGACTATATCATTAACTTTAAGTTCCGTATTTTTTTTTCCAGAAGGTGATATTAAGAATCCTTCTACCCTATCTTTAATATGTCTTAATGATATATTTCCAGATCTGTTAGGTGATAAATTTTTCGTATAAAATAATCTTGAATACTTTATTATTTCTTTTTTTTTATTTAATTCATTCATCTTTTAGCTTTAAAATATCTACTTCTTCTGGGTTTATTATACCCTTATCAGTAATTAACGATTTTATATACTTATTTGGAGTAATATCAAAAGCAGGATTATATACATTACATTTTTCTGGATAAATGTTAACAGTTTTAATTTGATTATTAGCATCTATTCCCTTAACTTTTTTTAATTCATCTTCATCTCTTTCCTCTATAATGATATCCTCATAATTTTTAGTATGCCAATCTATAGTATTAGTGGGGATTGCAACATAAAATGGTATATCAAATTCTTTAGCCATTACAGCTTTTAAAAAAGTTCCAATTTTATTTGCTACATGTCCAGAACTAGTTACTCTATCAGCTCCTACAAGGCATAAGTCTATTTGTCCTCTTTGCATTAATAGACCAGCAGTATTATCTGTGATTATTGTATTTTCAATTCCTTGGTGATTCAACTCATAACTAGTAAGAGAAGAACCCTGATTACGAGGCCTAGTTTCATCAACCCATATATGCAAATCAATATTATTTTTTTTTGCTAAATAAATTGGAGCGGTAGCTGTACCCCAATCTATTGTAGCTAACCAGCCTGCATTACAATGAGTTAAAATATTAATCTTTCCTTTTTTATTTCTTTGTAATTTTTTTATTAAACTTAAACCATTTCTTCCTATTTTTTTACATTTTTCTATATCATTTTCACAAATTTCTTCTGCTTCAGCTAGCAATTTTTTTTCTATCTCATTTTCAGAAATAGTAATATCAATTTTAGATATCATTTTATCTACTGCCCAAAATAAATTTATAGCCGTGGGCCTAGTATTTTTAATTTTACTAGCAGCTTCATATATCTCACTTTTATTTTTGAGTTGTCTATAAGCCAAATAAATACCATATGCAGCAGTAGCTCCTATTAAAGGTGCTCCTCTTACTTTCATTTCTTTTATGGCTTTTATTACATCATTTAAGTTTTCTATAGACTCTATTTGAAGGTCAAAAGGTAATTTTGTCTGATCTATAATTTTAACTTTTTCTGATACTTTATCATACCAAATAGTTCTATAAGTTTTATTATTTATTAACATTGTAATTTATATATATTATATTCAATAAATATATAATTTGAAAAGGTTTATAATGGAGGAAAGTTTACAATATGCTAATAAAAAAAAATTTAATCCTTTAAATTCTGTATGTGTAGTAACAGGAGGATCAAGTGGTATAGGATTAGCTTTAATTGAAGAACTAAAATCCCGTAAAGCAAAAAAAGTAATAAATATTGATAAAATAAAAATAAGTATTGAAAACGTCGATTTTTACAGTTGTGATGTGGGAAATGACGAGGATATGAAAAATATTATAAGTAAAATATATAAAAAGCATAGTAAAATAGATTTATTTTGCAGTAATGCTGGCATTGCAAGAGCTGATGATGGCTTAGCATCAGTAAAACATTGGGATCAAGTTTGGAAGACAAATGTTTTACAACATACAAATATAGTTAGGAATTGCATTTCTAGAATGTTGTTACAAGAAAATGGGTGGTTTTTAATTACAGCATCAGCAGCTGGTCTTCTCTCGCAAGTCGGATCTGCAACTTATTCTACTACCAAACACGCTACTATTGGTTTCGCTGAGTGGCTTTCTATTACCTATGGTGACTTAGGCATAGGAGTTAGTGTTGTTTGTCCTCAAGGCGTTAACACTGCTATGACTCAAAAATTGGAAAATGGCGGAGTTGCAGGGATCAATGGAATGTTAGAAGCTAATGAAGTTGCTAAGATTTCTCTTGATCAAATGGCTTTAGGAAAATTTCTAATTACACCTCATGAAGTCGTAAAAAAGTATATTAAAATTAAAGCAAATAATCCTGATAAATGGATTTTAGAAATGAGGAAACTATACAAAAGGTTTGTAAAGTGAAGATAGGATTTACAAAACATTTTTTTGATATAAAGTTTAACTATGTTTGAAAGAAATATTTTTACACAAGAGCAATTTTTTTTTAGAGAAACTGCAACCAAATTTGTAGAAAAAGAAATTCTTCCGCATCACAGTAAATGGGAAAAAGAAGGAAGAGTCCCAAAAGAATTATGGTTGCAAGCAGGAGAAATTGGAATGTTATGTCCCAATGCTCCAAAAAAGTATGGCGGAATAGGGGGTGACTTTAGATTTAATGTAATTGTTATTGAAGAGCTAGCTAAAATCGGAGCTACAGGACCAGGGTTTGCAGTGCATTCTGATATTGTTGCACCATATATAATTAATTATTGTACTGAGAAGCAAAAAGATGCTTATTTACCAAAAATGGTCAATGGAGAGCTAATAACTGCAATCGCGATGACAGAGCCTAATACAGGGTCAGATCTACAAAATATTCATACCAGAGCTTTGATAAAAGAAGATAAAATCATCCTAAATGGTACAAAGACTTTTATTACAAATGGTCAAAATGCTAATTTGATTTTGGTAGTGGCAAAAACTGATACTAAAAAAAAAGCTAAAGGAATATCTATCATTTTATGTGAAGAAAGTAGGAAAGGTTTTAAGAGAGGAAGGAACCTTGAAAAAATAGGAATGAAAGCTCAGGATACATCAGAGTTATTTTTTGAAGATATAGAATTACCTATTGAAAACATTGTAGGAAGTTCTGGCCTAGGCTTTTCTCAATTAATGGATGAATTACCTCAAGAAAGACTATCAATAGCTGTAACAGCAATCTCAGCAGCTGAAGCAGCCCTTAATTGGACAATATCTTACTCAAAAGAAAGGACTGCTTTTAATAAAAAAATTATAGATTTTCAGAATACAAAATTCACATTGGCTAAATTAAAAGCAGAAATAAAGGTGGGTAGAACGTATATTGACAAATGTATTAATGAACATATTTATAATAATTTTTCAGCTGAGGATGGTGCTATAGCAAAACTTTGGTGTACTGATTTGCAATTTAAAGTTATGGATCAATGTCTTCAACTTTTTGGAGGTTATGGCTATATGCAAGAATATCCCATTGCAAGAGCCTTCATGGACTCCAGGGTGCAAAGGATTTATGGTGGAACCAATGAAATTATGAAAGAAATAATTGCTAGAAACTTATAGGAAAAAATATGGCTGATGCTTACATTTACGATACGATAAGAACACCTAGAGGTATAGGAAAAAAAACAGGTTCTTTACATCAAATATCTCCTATCAAACTTGCTTCTGAAACTCTCAAAAAATTGAAAGAAAGAAATGAATTAGATACCAGCTTAGTGGATGATGTAGTTTTAGGATGTGTTCATCCAGTTTTTGAACAAGGTTCTGATATAGCTAGAATTTCAGTATTAGATGCAGATTTTGATCAATCAGTACCTGGAACACAAGTAGACAGGTTTTGTGCGTCAGGCCTAGAAGCCTGCAACATTGCAGCTGCTCAGGTTATTAGTGGCCAATCAGACTTAACAATAGGTGGAGGTGTTGAATCTATGTCTAGAGTGCCTATGGGAAGTGCAGGAGGAGCTTGGATGACCGATCCTTCAGTAGCACTTAAAACCTACTTTGTACCGCAAGGTATTTCAGCTGATTTATTAGCTACTAAATTTAATTATAGTAGAGACGATGTAGATTTATATGCGGTTAATTCACAAAAAAAGGCAAGTCATGCTTGGGATAAAAATTTTTTTGTTAATAGTATATTAGAGATTTATGATCAGAACGGAGACTTAATGCTCGACCATGACGAATTAATTAGAGCTGATACTACTATGCAAACTTTAGGTTCATTAAAACCTTCATTTGAAAAGCTAGGTGAGGAATCTGGATTTGATAATATTGCACTTATGAAATATCCAGAAAATAATAAAATAAATCATGTACATCATGCCGGTAACTCTTCTGGGATAGTAGATGGTGCAGCAGGGGTTCTAATAGGAAATAAAGAAATAGGTAAAAAACTAAATTTAAAACCCAGAGCAAAAATTAAAGCTTTTTCATCCATTGGAACCGAACCTACTATTATGTTGACTGGTCCCGAACATGCAACAAAGAAAGTTCTCAAAAGATCAAAAATGGATAAAAATGATATAGACCTATTTGAAGTAAACGAGGCTTTTGCTGCAGTAGTATTAAGATATATGGATGCCCTAGGAATAAATAATGATATTGTAAATGTCAATGGTGGAGCTATTGCGATGGGACATCCATTAGGGGCAACAGGTGCTATGTTGCTAGGAATACTTTTAGACGAATTAGAGAGAAGAGACCTTTCTACAGGACTAGTAACATTATGTGTCGGAGCAGGTATGGGAACTGCTACTATTATAGAAAGAGTATAAATTGTCTCCTTTATCTTTTAACTTTTCTGAAGAGACCGCCTCTATAAAAATTAGTGGTGAAAATTTTGAAAATAGTTCTCTTTTAAGTTTTTTAAGTATTCTGGGTAAAATAAATAAACATAGTAATTTTAAAAACATAAAAATTATTGGGAATTTTAACAGCAAATTTTTATGTGATAGCTTCTTTTCAGAAAAGAGAAATAGTTATATAGATAAAACTCTAAATAATTTTAAATCTTTATCTGAGAACATGGAACAAAGTAAAACTTTATTCACAGCTGAAATAAATGGTATAGTTCAAGGACCAGCTATGGAAATAGCCCTAAAATGCAATTATTTAAAGGCAAAAAATAATACATTATTAAAGCTAGATCAAACAAATTATGGCCTTATTCCTATCTTGGGAACTGTCCAAAGATTAACTAAACTTATAGGTTATAAAGATTCGTTAAAAGCATTCCTTTTAGATAAGCAACTAACTTTTGAACAGGGTATAAAATTAAATATTTTTAATTATCAAGAAGACAATAAAATAAAAATTAATAATAGAAAGTTTTTATGGGATCAAGACTTTGCAAATACATTTATTTTTTATAATTCTAAAATTCATAGTATTTATAAAAATAAACTACATGCTTATAATGCTTTATTATCAGTTATATTTGAGAGTATAGTATGTAATACTGCTGTATCTCAGTCTATAGAAAAAAGATGGCTAAAATGGTTGTTAAAATATGTTCTTTCGAAATCTTAGTAAATTTTAAATATTTTCTCTAAACTTTAAAGCTACGGAATTTATACAGTATCTTAACCCAGTAGGCTTTGGACCGTCAGGAAAAACGTGCCCTAGGTGGGAGTTACATTTTTCACATTTTACTTCTACTCTATTCATATTATAACTATAATCTTCTATCTCATTTACAGATTGTTTATCTACTAAATCATAAAAAGCAGGCCATCCTGTTCCAGAGTCAAACTTTTGTTTGGACGAAAACAGTACCGTATCACAGTTTGTACAATGATATAATCCAGACTTTTTATTATCATTATACTTACCTGAAAATGGTGGTTCCGTTCCTCCTTCTCTAGTAACTTTGTATACCAAACTGTTTTTTTTATGCATATTAATTAAATAGCATTTTTTTTTTTAATGATAGCATTATTTATGGTTATCAAAGTATTAGAATCACCTAAATCATTCAAGGATATAATAGGACAGCCCCTAGGTATAAGTGAGTGGAAACTAGTTAGTCAAAATGAAATTAATAACTTTGCTGAAGCAACAGAAGACTATCAATGGATTCATGTAAATGAAAATAAAACTAAAAAAGAAAGTCCGTTTAAAAAAACTGTTGCTCATGGATATTATTCATTATCGTTAATACCTAAATTTATTAATGAAATTTGGAAATGTAAAAAACTAAAGCTAATCCTAAATTATGGAACTGAAAAAGTAAGGTTTATTTCTCCAGTATTTTGCAATAGTCATATTAGAGCAAATATTTCAGTGATGGATGCCAAGGATTACAAAGGAGGCATCTTGCTAACTAGTAAAGTTACTATAGAAATAAAAAATAATAAAAAACCTGCCTTAATTGCTGATACTCTAAGCTTATTATATTATTGAATTAATGCTTTCTTCTAGGTCATCTAGTGAATTTAAAGTTATATCAGGTGTAAAAACAACTTTAGGAAATTTATAAGAAAATCTACCATATTCATTTTTTCTACTTATAAATGCTGTCTTAAACCCTACCTTTCTAGCTGCCTTTAAATCTTGTTTATGAGACGCTACCATTAGACATTTTTCAGGGCTTATATTTATGCTATTTGAAGCACCTAAATAAACTGCTAAAGCTGGTTTATACTTTTTAAAGTTTTCTGCTGAAATAATAAAGTTGAATTCTAGGTTTGCGTATTTTATAAGTTTTTTCTGTAACTCAATGTTTCCATTTGAAAGGCTACTCGTTATATATTTTTTTCCTAAAGACTTTAAACTTTTTTGTGTATCCTTCCAAGGATTTAATCTGTGCCACATATTTACAAGTTCTATTTTATTTTCATAACTCAAGTATACTATTTTCATTTTTTTCAAAACAGTGTTTAAAGTAATTGCATGCAAATCATCTAGTATCATCCAGGGGCTATTTTTTTTATTTACTTGGTTAAGAATCGGCTGATATTCTAATCTCCAATTAATAACAAACTCTTCTATTATTTGATTTCTTTCTTCTAAAATCTGATTATTTGTTATATTTTCAATTAAAGAGGTTCTCCAATCAACTAAAGTACCAAAAACATCAAAAAATATAGCTTTTATCATTATATTATTATAGAAATAATAGCTGTATTTGTAATGCAAAAAATGATAAAAACAGTTATTAATATAATTATAAATTTATGGTAGAAAAAAATAATACTTTATTAAAAAATAAAAAAGGTTTGATAGTTGGAGTTGCTAACGAAAGATCATTAGCTTGGGGTGTTGCAAAAAGTATTTTTGAAAGTGGAGGCTCCCTAGCCTTTACATATCAGAATGAATCTTTAAAAAAAAGGATTACTCCTCTAGCTGAAAAAGTTAACTCTAATTTTATATATGAATATGATGTTCAAGATTATGAAGGATCACAGAATTTTTTTAAAAAGCTTCAAGACAAATTTGGTAAAATTGATTTTTTAGTTCATGCTGTAGCGTTTTCAGATAAAGAGCAACTTAATGGTGATTATGTTAATACTTCTAAAGAGAATTTTCTAAAAACACTAGAAATTTCATGCTTTTCTTTTACTTCTTTAATAAAGTATGCATTGCCCCATTTAAATGAAAATGCAAGTCTAATGACATTGTCATATTATGGAGCAGAAAAAGTAATTCCTCACTACAATGTCATGGGGGTTGCAAAAGCCGCACTTGAAAGTAGTGTTAAATATTTAGCAGCAGACCTAGGAAAAAGAAATATTAGAGTCAATGCAATCTCAGCTGGTCCTGTAAGAACTTTAGCCGCTTCAGGAATTTCTGATTTTAGATATATATTAAAATGGAATGAATATAATTCTCCTCTAGAAAGAAATATTACCTTAGAAGATGTAGGAGGAGCTGGTGTCTATTTATTATCTGATTTAAGTAGTGGTACTACTGGAGAAATAATACATGTTGATGGAGGATATAATATTATTGGTATGAAAAATGTTAATGCTCCAGACATTAGTAAAGTTTAAATGTCTAGTAATACTTTTGGAAAAATACTCAGTCTTACTACATGGGGTGAAAGTCATGGAAAAGAAATAGGGGCGGTACTAGATGGAGTACCTCCTAATATAGAAATTAAAGAGTCTTTTATACAAAATTTTTTAGATCAAAGAAGGCCAGGAAGTTCTAATTACGTTACTCAAAGGAAAGAAAAAGATAAAGTAAAAATAGTTTCTGGTTTGTTTGAAGGAAAGTCTACAGGAACTCCTTTAGGAATGATAATTAAAAACACAGACTCAAGAGCTAAGGATTATACTGATATTCAAAATAAGTTTAGACCTGCTCATGCTGACTATACTTACTTCAAAAAGTATGGAATAAGAGACTATAGAGGAGGTGGAAGATCAAGTGCAAGGGAAACAGCTATGAGAGTAGCAGCCGGAGCGATAGCCAGACTTATCTTAGGTCCAACTATAAATATTACCGGGGCAGTTATACAAATAGGAAAAAAAAAAATAAATAAAAAGAGATGGAATAATGAGTTTATTAAAAAAAATGATTTCTTCTGTCCAGACTCTGAAGTTATTAAAGATTGGAAAAACTATCTTACTAAAATTAGGAAATCAGGAAGTTCCTGTGGTGCATTAATTGAAGTAAATGTAAAAGGTATGCCTGTGGGGTTAGGGGAACCTATTTATGGTAAGCTTGATGCTGACCTTGCCTCAGCGCTTATGGGTATTAATGCAGTTAAAGGAGTTGAAATAGGTGCCGGGTTTAACGTTGTTTCGATGTCTGGAGAACAAAACTCTGATGAAATGCAGACAAATAACAAAGGTGAAATTAAATTTTTTTCAAATAATTCAGGAGGAATATTAGGTGGAATATCTTCTGGCCAAGACTTAGTATGTAGGCTTGCAGTGAAACCTACTTCATCAATATTAAAGTATCAAAAAACCATTACTACAGACAATAAAAATACAAAAATTAGAACTATAGGTAGACATGATCCTTGTGTAGGTATTAGATGTGTGCCAGTAGCAGAAGCCATGATTGCACTAGTATTAGCAGATCATCTTCTAAGAAATTATGCTCAAATCAACAAACAAAATGATAATAAATATGAATAAAAAAGAGAAGCTATGGTCTTTAAAAATTCCTATAAATATTAATAAAGTTAACAAAGAAATTAAAGAGTACCTAATGATATGTGAAGAAAAATTAGGCTTTGTACCGAACATATTAAAAACTAATACCATTAATAAGAATAAATTTAATGCATTTAATGTTTTTTATAATAGGCTGATGCAAGAAGAAAACTATCTTAAAAAAGTAGAAAAAGAAATGATTGCAGTTGTAGTTTCCTCAAATAATAGGTGCTTATATTGTTGCGTGTCTCATTCTTATAATTTAGGAAAGTTACTTAATGACACAAATTTAGCAAAAAAAATACTTATCAATTATAAAAGTTCTGATCTAAATAAAAAACAAACAATGATGCTAGATTTTGTAAGCAAACTGACTAATTTTAGTTATCTAATTGATGAAGAAGATCGCAATCGGTTGAGAGGTGTAAACTTCTCTGAAGATCATATTTTAGAAATAATTGAAGTATGTTCTTTTTTTAACATGACTAATAGAATTGCTTCAGGAACTGATATGAAGCCCAACAAAGAGTATTATTTAATACAATAAATAAAATACTCTTTATTTCCTGCAGCCCCTGTAATAGGACTTTTTATAATATCTCTTTTTGTCCATCCATTTAATGTAAACCAGTCACAAACTTTAGTAATAGCCTTATTCCTATAATTACTGTTTTGAACTACACCATTTTTTCCTATCATCTCTCTTGAAAGTTCAAACTGAGGTTTTATTAATGCAATTATAGCTATATTCTTTCTTTTTGTTTTAACAATTTTTTCCAGCGCTTTTGTAAGACTGATAAAAGATAAATCACATGTCAAAAAGGTAACTTCTGAACTTATATCATCAATATATAAGTTACGAACATTTGTACTCTCCACTACTGTGACCCTATCATTAGTAAAAATTTTCCAATCGAGTAAACCTTTACCTACATCTACACAGTATACATGTTTAGCCTTTCTTCTTATTAAGACATCGGTAAAACCTCCCGTGGATGAGCCTAAATCTACACAAATTTTATTTTCTACATTAATATTTAGTTCATTCAGCGCATGATTTAATTTTATCCCTCCCCTAGACACCCAATCATGTGATTTCTTAATAACTCTTATTAAAATATCATTTGTAAACTTGGTTCCTGGTTTTTCAATTTTTATATCATTGACTAAAACTTTTCCTGCCATAATTATAGCTTTAGCTTTAGAAACACTTTCTACATAATTTTTCAATACAAGTATTTTATCAAGACGTTGCTTTTCCTTCATTAACTTATTCTAGAACAAATATAATCTATTAATTCAGAAAGCATTGACGTATTTTTTTTAATTTTTTTCAAACTACTTTTAGCTTTCGTAGAAATTTTAAATAATTCCTTTTTAGCAAGTTCTAATCCTTTTATTTTAATAATTGTCGCCTTGTTTTGGCTTTGATCTTTATTTACTTTCTTGCCTAAATTTATCTGTGTTCCCTCTATGTCTAGAATATCGTCTTTTATTTGAAACATACTTCCCAATAATAATCCAAATTCATTCAAAATTAATAATTCTTTATTAGTAGCGCTACCTAAATATCCCCCTGCATAACAACAATAAGCAATTAGTAAACCTGTCTTTTTTTTTTGTATGTTATGTAGTTTTTGTGAAGTGAGCTTAAAAGTTCTACTTTCTGCTTCTAGATCTAAAAACTGTCCTGCTAACATACCTTCATTTCCAATAGCTTTGCTAAAATTATCTATTAGTTTTAGCTTTTTATTATCATTAAATAAAAAATTTTTAGATACCAAAGTTTGGTATGCTAATGTTAATAGCGAAGAAGCTCCTAAAAGTGCATTAGCTTCATTAAAAGCAATGTGTACCGATGGTTTACCTCTTCTTAATTTATCATCATCCATACAAGGAAGATCATCATAAATTAAGGAAAAGCTATGGGCCATTTCAATAGCGATTGCAGGATATTTATAAATTGATGGTTTTACTTTATATAAAGAGCATATTTCTGAAAGAATAAAAGGTCTAATTCTTTTACCTCCATTTAGAACAGAATACAACATAACCTCTTTTAATACCTTAGGTGCACTTACCTGAGAGAGTGTTTTATAAAGCTCTTTTTCTATATACTTTTTATGTTTATTTAATTTATAGTTTAAATTGCTTTTTTCTAATGCTTTCATTTACCAACCTTAATTCAGTTAGTTGTTTTCGGTTGTCTCATCTTTAATATTTTCTACTCTTAATTTAGCTTCTTTAAGTCTTGCTTCACAAATTTTCTTTAACTCCATACCTTTTTCATAGGCTGATATAGCCTTTTCTAAATCTAGCTCGTCATTATTTAAGTTATCTACTATTTCTTCTAAATCTTTTAATGCTTCCTCAAAGCTAATTTTATTATTATTCATATTTTACTCATTTAATTAAGGTTGTGTTAATTTTAACTCTATTCTTCTATTTTGTTTTTTGTTTTGTTTATTGCTATTCCTTACTAAAGGCCTAAACTCTCCATAACCTGCAACATTAATTCTATTAGGTTCTATCCCATTGATTATCATAATTTTTGATACAGCAATAGCTCTTGCGACTGAAAGTTCCCAATTTGATGGGAAGTCTTCAGTAGATATGGGAACATTATCTGTGTGCCCCTCTATTTGAATTATCCAATCTATTTTATTTGGTATTTTTTTTGTAATTATTTTAAGTAAGGTTGTAATTTCAGATATTTTTTTTTTCCTTTGTCTCCTATAGTAGCAGAACCTGAATTGAAAATAATCTCAGACTGTAATACAAATCTATCACCAACAATGTTTATTTCTCTTTGATCCTTTAAGATTTCTTTCAACCTGCCAAAAAACTCTGATCTATATTCTGATAACTCTCCTATTTTGTTTTTAAATGCTGTGTCTAGTTTTAGTTTAAGTTCATCTATTTCTATCTCCTTAGTTTGTATATTTCCTGATGATATAGTTAGAGCTTGCTTTAGTTCTGCAAGTTTATTATTTAGAGACACAATGGTCTGATTTAGGTCAGTAATTTTTAAGTTTAATCGAATACCTTGATCTCTTTCTGTTTTAACATTTAGTTTTTCTATTCCTAATTCATCAAATAGTGCAGCAACTTTTTTTTCTAATTCTTTAGTATTTAGGAGATACTTTTTATTTAGAGTATCTTTTTTTAAAACTTTACTTTCTAGGTTTTCCTTTTCTAAATTAAGCATATCTATTTGCTGATTTAGGTTGGCAATTAATTCTGATAAACTTTTATTTCTTCCTATATTTTCTTTTAGATTTATATCTAGCTTATCTAATTGATTTCTTAAGCTTTGTAATGCAGCATTTTTCCCAGAAATAGATTGGGTTAAGAAGGTTTGAGAAATCATAAAAACTGCTAATAAAAAAACGAAAACTAAAAGCAATGTGGATATAGCATCAACAAAACCTGGCCATATATTAACTTGGGTAAAATTTTTTCTTTTCATATTATTTTTTTATCAAAGAAATAGTTTTTGCTAATAGTTTTATTTGAGAGGTTAATTCTTCTATTTCTATTAAGTTTTCTTCTTTATTTTGAGTTCTAAAAACCTCCAGATTATTTTCTATATTCCTTAGATGTTCTATTGATACTAACTCACCCTTTTGATATTGATTATTTCTAATATTAATTTCATCATTTATTTTAGATAAAATATTTGATGTATTCTCTACAAGATTTTCGAGATTTTTTCTAGAATTTTCACTCTTTTCTAATGATTTTTGAAGGTTTATTGTTCCTTCTGCTGTTTGTGCTAATAATGCAATCATATACTCCTCACTTACACGATCTTTTTGTGAAAGTTTTAAATTATTTTTTTCTCTTATACTGTATAGCTGTTTTTCTAAAAATATTAAAAAGTCATTTTGAACTTTTGTAAACTGAAGATCTGTGAACCCCAAGCTTAATGACGCTGCTAATCCAAAAAGCGAGGAAGCAAAAGCTATGCCCATTCCTGAAAGAGGTGCCTTTAATCCTTCTTTTAAACTTAAAAAAGTAAGCAAAATATTATCTTCTTCAATACTTAGCTCTCCAATAGTTTTTCCTACTGATTCTATAGTTACTAAAAGCCCCCAAAATGTTCCTAGAAGGCCCAAAAAAACTAGTAAAACTATTAAATATTTGTTTACTTCTTTATCAAAATCCATTTTAGTCACAACTCTCTCAAATAGAATATCAGCTTTTTTTTCTTCTAATACTAAATTAGTTTTACTTTTAAGTTCTTCTAATAAATCCTTAAGCAAAATAGGATTATAACTTGCAGAACTGACTTTCTTTGAAATGAACCCTTCCAGCCAAACATGCTCTTTTTTAATTAATAAAATATTTTTGAGTGTAAGTAATATACCCACAACAAATAAGAAAAATATAATTGAATTAAGTTCTTTATTATAAAGATAGACAGTTTTTAAATATGAAGAATTTAAAAAGGCTATTGCTAATAAAAATGTAATAAAAATAATTATTCTAATTACATATTTATTATAAGTCATTATTACATGTTACTATATCTTTTTAGATATAAATAGTTTTTTTATATATTAAAAAAATAATTTAATTTTTCTGAATAATTATAGCATCTTGAAGCTCATCATCATTTTTCTGACTTCCTAACGCTTTAACAAAAATATTTGTATTTGAAAAATCATTCTCAATTAAGTAATTTCTAACTTCTAATGCTCTGCTCAGAGATATTCTTCTTGCATCGCTGCTACCAGTATTTTTTCTTTTTGAAGCATATGCTTTTATTATTATAACATTTTCTTTATTTAAAGATTCTGTAAATTTCTGAATTTTATCAAGGTTATTTTTAGTTAATTTTTTTTGATTTTCAGTGTAGATAATGCGCAATTTGTCTTTTGAGGTGTTTTTTGTGTAATCCTCAGAAGTTATATTTTTCTTTTTTTCTAAATTTGGAGACTTTCTTTCCTTTGTGCTTTTAAGTGTATCTTTTTTTTTTTCAGTCGCTGACTTTTGAACGGTCTCTTTAGAAACATCTTTTTTTAAGTTTTTCTTTACATCATTATCAATTATTTCAGAGATAGTTTTGGGTTTTTTTTTTATATTTTCTTTATTTTGAATTTCTTTTTTAATCAAAAAAGACTCTTGCGCTTTCAGAGTCTGAGAACAAAATAAAATAAAGGATAATATTAAAAATACTCTTTTAGTTAAAATCATAAAACCTCTTTCAATTTATCAGTAAGTAAATTATTTGAGTAAAAATTAATTTTATTTATTGATTTACCTTGATAGGTCATACCTCCAGCCTCTTTAATAAATAATAGGGCTGGTTCTAGCCTATCATGGAGAACACTATCACTTACATAACAGTCTATCCTTCCTGCTGCTAGATTAGCTATATCTAAGCAACTACAGCCAAATATTCTGATATCTGATTTATTAATTTCGTCAGAAAAACTTTCTTTTATACATTCTAAATATGTTTTCTTACTATTAAAAACGAGTATTGATGTTTCCAAATTTTTTGTTGTGGAAAATCTTATTCTAGAATTATTAACAAAAGCACCACGCCCTCTTTCAGAATAAAAAAGCTCATCTTTTATAGGCTCATAAATTACTGAAGCTTCTGGCTCTGATTTGTAAAAATAAGTTGCTGAGGAAGCAAAGTAACTTATGCCTTTAGCAAAATTATAAATTCCTGATATAGGCTTAATAACACAAAATTTTTCTCCTAACTCTTTAGGAGTTAAAAAAGAATCATCTTCATTCTTTTTAAAAAATAAATCCCATTCAGGCCTAGCATTTTTAAGCTCAACAGCAATTAAGTCCTGAACGTTTTGATAAGAATTTTCTACAAAACTATTAAAACTGCTTCTAGAGTTTTGAAGTTTTTCTAATTCTCCAAAATCTCTTCTCAAAACTTTAGATGCTTTTAATAAGATATTACTTATGACTTGAATATTTGATGAGGAAAACACTTTAATTTTTTGCTTTCTCTACGTAAGTGAATGTAGTTGAGGAAATTATAATATAAGTATTATTTTCAATATGCCCTGGAACCATTACCTTAAATCCATTAGATAATAATGCTGGTTTAAAGGATGATGCCGCTGTTTGACCTTTTATTACAACTTCTGTCTCTACTACCTTTTCTTTAATATTTTCAGGCAACTTTAAAGATACAGGGTATCCATCAACAAAATCAATAGTCACTAACATATTATCTTGTATAAAAATTCCTAGTTCACCTACTAATACTTTTTCCAGTTCAATTTGCTCATAATTAGTAGTATCCATAAAATAGAAAGTATCATCATCTTTATAAGAAAATTGGTACTCTTTATTTTCAACATACAATCGCTCTACATCTTCGCTAGATCTAAATCTTTCATTTAATTTGGAATTATCCTTGATGTTTTTAAGTTCAACCTGAGCAAAAGCTCCTCCTTTTCCAGGTTTTACCGATTGAGTAGCTACTACTCTCCAGTTAGAACCTTTATGGCTAATTACCATTCCTACTTTTAAACTATTACCGCTTATTTTCATAAATAAATAATTAGATAATTCATGGTTAACTAGTAATTGTCAATTAAGTTTTTAATTTTTTTTAAAGATGTATCTGGTTTTAACTTAGATTTCCAGATCACAGATGAAATGGCAATATAATCTAAACCTATATTTCTTATTTTGAATAAGTTTCTATTATTAATACCTCCTATACCAACAGAAGGAATTTTTTTATATTTATTCCAAGAAATAATATTGGGAAAGATTATTTTATTAGTTGTTTCTTTAGTTTTTGTTTTGAAAAATGCCCCAAAAGCTACATAGTTTGCACCTAGTTGTTGTGCATTTTTTGCTAAATTAATTGAAGTGTAACAGCTTTTTCCTATTATCTTATTTTTTCCTAAAATACTTCTGCATTTAAAAATATTAGGATCATCCTTCCCAACATGAACCCCATCTAAACTAAACTTTTCGGCTATATCAGGTCTGTCATTTATTATAAATTTTACATTATTAATTTTACACAGTGGAAAAATAAAGCTAATTAAATTAGCTAATACTTCATCATCATAATTTTTTAATCTTAGTTGGAAGAATTCTATAATATTTGATGATATAATTTGAAATATATCTTTTTTAAAATTTTTATAATCTATATTTTTTGGAGATATTAAATAAACTTTAGGTTTTATAAATTTTTTAATTTTTATTTCCTATAAATAATACTTAACTTTTGTATATTTCTATTATTTTTTTTAATAAGCTAATTGCTTCTTCCTTAGGTCTTTGAAATGAATTCCTTCCGATAATTGATCCATTACCCCCACCAATTTTTATTTGTCTAATCTCATCCAATAAATCATCAGTACTTTTTGTATTTCCTCCAGAAAAAACAACAATTCTTTTATTATTAAAAGCACATTTTTTAATATGAGATATTCTTTGTGATAATTTATTAAAGTCATCTTTATTTTTATCAAACAAGTCTTTTAAAGACTTATTTGACAAATTAAGACTCGGAGGTTTAACTTTAATAATGTGAGCTCCTAATTGAGCTGCAATGTGAGCAGCATAACCTATAATATCAAATGCTGTTTCTTGATCTTTAGATACATTTCCTCCTCTAGGATATGACCATAAAACTGACGGTAGCCCATAATTAGCAGCTTCATAAGAGATTTCTTTAAATTCTTCTATCATATCGTATTGATAATCTGATCCAGGATAAATTGTAAATCCCACAGCACTACACCCTAGTTTTAATGCGTCCTTAACACTTCCATTTATAGATTGATATTTTTGGTTATTTAAACTGTTAGAACTATTAAGTTTTAATATAGTTGGAATTTGTCCAGCAAATCTTTCAGCTCCTGACTCTAAAAATCCATAAGGCGCGGCATACGCACTTAACTTTGCTTCTATAGCTAAGTTATAAAAATAATCAGGATCATAAGCTTCTGAATTAACTAAAAAAGATTTATCAGGTCCATGCTCATGGCCTTGATCAACAGGCAATATTAATAATTTCCCAGTACCCGCTAAATCACCATGCATTAAAATTCTTCCTAAGTTTGCTTTAACACCAGCGTTTGTATTTTCATAATTATTAAGAATTTGTATTACTTGCTTAGTATATATCATTATATCACTCCTTATTTATGACTTGATAAAAATTCTAAACCAGGAAGAACTTTTCCTTCTAACCATTCTACTAGTGCTCCACCTGCTATAGAAACAAAGGAAAAACCTCCTGTTAGATCGGATTTATTTAATGCTGCTACGGTATCACCTCCCCCGATGACCGAAGTAATTAATTTGCTTTTAGTTAATATTGCTGCCGTTCTACCAATAACATTTGTCGAGTTATCAAAAGGAGCTTGCTCGTATAACCCTAAAGGTCCGTTCCAAAAAATTGTTCTACAAGACGCCATTTCATTAGATATTTTTTCTATAGTCCTATTTCCTAAGTCAAAAGCTGAAAAATCTTTTTTCATATCTTTTATATCAATACTTTCTATGCTGCTTAGTTCATTAATACTTTTCGCAATAACTAAGTCATCGGGAAGAATAAGTTCACAATTTTCTTCTTTTGCCTGATCTATTATTTTCTTCGCTAAATCAACTTTTCCTTCTTCTACTAGAGACTTTCCTAAATTATATCCTTGTGCAACTAAAAATGTGTTAGCCATTGCTCCACCAACTACTAACTTATCTACCTTCTTAAGTAGATTATGTAATAAAGTTATTTTGGTAGAAATTTTTGCTCCTCCTATTATTGCCATAACTGGTTTATTTAAATTATTAAATATTTTATCTAACATTCTTAATTCTATTTCTAAATATCTTCCCACAAAGGTTGGTAGATATTTAGATAAACCATAAGTAGAAACATGCCTCCTATGAGACACTGAAAAAGCATCATTAATAAAATAGTCTGCACACTCAGCAAGTTGTTTTGCAAAATCAGAGTCATTTTTTTCTTCTTCTGGATGGAATCTGATATTTTCCATAAAAGTGATAGAGCCATTACTGACATCATTGATGACTGTTTTTAATATATTTGGCTTACAAAAAGGCATTACTGTTACCTCAGAAACTTTTATTTTTTCAGCGAATACTTTTAAAACTTTATTTAATGATAGTTTATCTTGAAAGCTTCCTTTAGGTCTTCCTAGGTGGGACAGTATTATTGTTTTCGATCCTTTTTGAATTAGTTCGTCTATTGTTATTTTATGCCTATTTATTTTAGTGCTATCTAAGACTTTACCCTGTAAATCAAACGGTATATTAAAGTCACATCTTAATAAAACTTTTTTTCCTTCCAAATTTAAGTCATCTATAGTTTTAAGTATCATAAGTTACTACCAAGAATTCTACAGATATCTAACATCCTGTTTGAAAATCCCCATTCATTGTCATACCAAGATAAAATTCTTCCAAAGTTACTTCCTACAACTTGAGTTTGAGTTGCATCAAATATTGAACTCGCTTGATTATGATTAAAATCTATAGAAACTAATGGTTCTGTATTATAATCAATTATATTTTTAAAATCATTTAAAGAACTTTCGTAAATAGCTCCATTAATACTTTTTACAGATATTTCTAATTCTGAATGAAATGTAAAATCGATCATAGAAACATTGGGGGTTGGTATTCTTACTGCAGTTCCATCTAGTCTTCCTGTGAGTTCAGGCAATACTAAACCTACTGCTTTTGCTGCTCCTGTAGAAGTTGGAATCATAGAACTTCCTGCGGTTCTAGCTCTCCTTAAATCTTTATGAATAGAATCCAATATTTTTTGATCTGAAGTAAATGAGTGAACTGTAGTCATAAACCCTGCATTAATCCCAAATTTCTCATGTACAACCTTAGCAATCGGAGCTAAACAATTTGTGGTGCAAGACGCATTTGAAATTATTTTATGATCATTATTAATCTTTTTATCATTCACTCCATAAACTACAGTAATGTCAGCATTTGGCGATGGAGCAGATATTAAAACCTTTTTGGCACCACCTTTCAAATGTCCTTTTGCTTTTTCACAGTCAGTGAACAAACCCGTGCATTCCAAAACTATATCAGTACCACATTTACTCCAAGGAATTGTTTCCGGTGACTTTTGTGAAAAAAAAGAAATTTTATTATCATCAATAGCTAAATGATTATCTTCTATATAAATTTTTGAACTTACCTTTCCGTGAACAGTATCATACTTAAATAAATGTGCATTTTGACTTATATCTCCTATATCATTAACCGCCACAACTTTGATATCATTTTTAAGTCTTTCCAAAGAAGCCCTTAAAATTAGTCTGCCTATCCTACCAAAACCGTTAATTCCAATATTAATCATTTAAAATCTCCTAATTAATTTATTTTAATATTCTCAAAATTTCTTTTTTAATTCTACTTGTAGACATTTGAAAATGTAAAAACACATCACTACCTGGTCCTGAGGCTCCAAAGGTATCTAAACCTATAAATATATCATTTTTTTTCATTAAAGCACCCCAAGACTGCTTAGAGCCTGCTTCTATAAAAACATTTTGTGTTTTATCTAGAATATTTGACTTATACATCAAATCATTATTTTCAAATAATTCCATACTAGGCATAGAAACTACCCTTACACTAATTTTTTTTTCTTTTAATTCCTTACTGACTTCTACTGCTAAACTAACTTCAGAGCCAGTAGCTATTATTGTTACATCAGGATTCTTTTTCTCGATTAATACGTAAGCACCTCTTTCACTTAAATTTTTTTCATCACTATTTTCTGAACTTCTTAATAATGGTAAATTCTGTCTTGATAAAGCTATAACAGAGGGTTTTTGCTGACTAAGCAAAGCTAATTCCCAACATTCAATTGTTTCAATAGCATCACAAGGTCTAAAAACATTTAGATTAGGTATTACTCTTAATGAGGATAAGTGTTCAATTGGTTGGTGAGTAGGTCCATCTTCACCTAATCCAATTGAATCATGAGTGAAAACATATATAACTTTTTGCTTCATCAAGGATGAAAGTCTTATAGCAGGCCTACAGTAATCACTAAATACTAAAAAAGTCCCTCCATAGGGAACAAAAAATCCGTGTAAGGCAATACCGTTCATTGCCCCAGCCATGCAGTGTTCTCTTACACCCCAATGTAAATAATTTCCTGTGAAATTATTTTTATTTATTGCACTCATTTGTTTTACGAAGGTGTTATTAGAACCCGTAAGGTCAGCAGAGCCTCCAAGTAAATTTAATTTTTCTTCCATTAAAAAAGATAAAGCATATTCGCTTGACTTTCTGGTGGCAAGAGGCTTAGTATTTTTCAAAAAAAATTTACTACTCTCTTCTCTAGCTCTTAAAACTTTAGTTTTAAAGTCCTCATTATTGATTATTAGCTTACCTACTATTTTTTCTTTTTTTTCTATCCAAGAATGATAAAGATCTTTGTTTCTAATTCCTGCCTCTCTCCACCATTCCAAAATATTTTCAGGAAGATTAAATGGTTCATGGTTCCATTTTAATGCTTTTTTTGTAGCCTTAATCTCTTCTTCCCCTAATGGAGCTCCATGAGAACTTGCTTTTCCTTGCTTATTTGGTGCCCCATAACCAATTAATGTTTTACAGCTTATCAACGACGGGCGCGAGTCTGTTTTTGCACTTATTATAGCATTATTGATTTCATTAAAATCATATCCATTAATAGATTGAACATGCCATCCATAAGAAGAAAACCTATCTAAAGTTTTGTCTGACATAGTTAAAGAAGTTGGTCCATCAATCGATATTTCATTGTCATCATATATTAATATTAAATTTGAAAGATTTAAGTGACCTGCTAAAGATGCAACTTCATGACTTATTCCCTCCATCATACAGCCGTCTCCTGCCAAAACAAATGTAAAGTGATTAATAATTTCTGATCCTAAATTACTTCTAATTACTTTCTCAGATATGGCCATGCCCAATGCATTTGCTAAACCTTGTCCAAGTGGTCCAGTTGTAGTTTCTATACCTGGTATCTCATTTACCTCAGGATGGCCAGCAGTAGGATATCCAATCTTTCTGAAATTTTTAATATCATTTAAAGTTATACCTTCATAGCCCAGAAGGTATAATATTGAGTAAATTAACATAGATCCGTGGCCAGCAGAAAGAATAAATCTATCTCTATTTTTCCAATTAGGGTCTTTAGCATAAAAATTTAAATGCAATGCAAATAGTATAGTTGTAACTTCAGCCATCCCCATAGGCATACCAGGATGGCCTGATTTTGCTTTCTCAACAGCCTCTGCTGATAAAAACCTAACAGCATTTGCCATTAAAGAATATTTTTTTTTATCTTCTTCTGTAAACTTCATAATTATTTGAATATATATAATTTATAGTTTCTTTGTTTAAAAGTAACAAGAATAATTATTTATTTTTATAACTTAAAGACTTATATTTAATATCTGATTTATATATGGATCAAAAAATTGATTATGCGTGATATAACAAAATATTTAAAAAAAATAGATTACTCATTAGATAAGTTAATGAAAAATGTTGGAATTGTAAAAAATGCCCAAAAAAATTTAGAAACAATAAAAAAATTAGAGGATGAGATAAATAAGAATAAAGGAATTAAAGTTGAAACTATAGAATTAATAGATCAAACAATCGCAGAAATTACCAGTCTAACTGAAGAAAGTAAAAAAAAGAGTAAAAGTAGTGGCTGACGTAGATATCAATATCAATAATAGGACATACAGAATTTCATGTAAAGATGGAGAAGAGGAAAGAATTACTTTATTATCATCAAAGATTGATAATGAAGTAAAAGTATTAGCAAGTAACATTGGGCAGCTGGGAGAAGCAAGAATGATTTTATTGGCAGCCTTAGTCTTATTAGATAAATCTGATGACAGTCAGGATAAAATGGAAGATATCCTTAAGAAAACCGCAGAGAAGATAGAATCAGTTGCAAATTTAGTAGGAGGAAATAAAAAAAATTAATATAAAATCTAAACAGCAAAAAAGAGTTGAATGCTTAAAGCTAAGGAAAAGGCTACATGAGTCAAACTTTTACAGCTCTTTTAATGCTATGAAAAATTTTATAATCAATTTTAATATAGACTCAAGTACGGTTGTTGGATGTTATTGGCCAATTAATAGTGAATTAGATACAAGACCTCTAATATGCAGTTTAAACGAAAAAAATATTGGAATTGCTCTACCTATAATACGACAAAATAAAATGTCTTTTAAGTCATGGAAACCCCAAGAAAAACTATACTTTTCTAAGTATAAATTCTTCTCTCCTAGTACTCAAGCCAAAGACTTAAGTCCTGATATTATAATTACTCCTGCACTGGCTGTAGACAATCAAGGATACAGAATTGGTTATGGCAAAGGCTTTTATGATAAGTTTTTTGGTGAAAATAAGTCCAAAGTTTACGTGGGGTATATTTATGCTAAACAAAGTTTTAAGGCTTTACCTTTTGACAAACATGACTTAAAACTAGATACAGTGGTTACTGATACTTTTGTAAAGAAGATAAATAATAATCTTAAATGAATGTTTTATTCTTAGGAGACTTAGTAGGAGAAACACTAGTTCCTTTTTTGAGAAAGAACTTACCTATTATAATAGCTAAATATAATATTAGCTTCGTAATAGTTAACGGAGAAAACATCGCTAACGGATACGGAATTACTCCTGAATTATGCGATGATTTATTTGACTCTGGCGTTGATGTGATAAGTTCAGGAAATCATATATGGGATCAAGAAAAAATACTTCCTTATATCGCAAGAAAAAAAAACTTATTAAGACCTATAAATCTTTCTGAAAAAACTCCTGGATGTGGTTTTGGAACTTTTTTAAATAAATTAGGATGCAAAATTATAGTAGTAAACATATTATGTAACTTATTTATGCAAAAGTCTCAAAATGCTTTTATTGAGATTAAAAAATTACTAGAAACTATTAAACTCAAAAATGATTGTGATGCTATATTTATTGACTTACATGGAGAAGTTGCCTCTGAAAAACAGGCTTTTGCTTATATGTTAGATGGCAGAGTAACGGCTATACTTGGTACTCATACTCATGTACCAACTTCAGATTTAAGAATATTGCCAAATGGTACAGCATTTCAGACTGATACAGGTATGTGTGGAGATTATGACTCAGTAATAGGAGGGGATAAGCATAGTTGGATAAATAAATTTGAACTTAAAAATGATTTTAAAAAAATAAACTCAGCAAAAAAAAACTTAGCATTATGTGGAGCTATCATAAAAGTAAGTAAAGAAACTGGTCTCTCTATCTTAGCTGAACAGTTAATAGTAGGGAAAATTTTAAATAATAAAATACCTCCCGAAAAAAAATTTATGGGTGAAAAATAATGGCAGGTCATTCCCAATTTAAAAATATAATGCATAGAAAAGGTGCTCAAGATGCTAAAAGAGCAAAGCTATTTGCTAAATTAGCAAGAGAAATAACAGTTGCTGCTAAATCAGGAATTGCAGATCCGAAACAAAACCCTAGACTTAGAAGTACTATTACAAATGCTAGAAATGAGAATATGCCCAATGAAAAAATCAAAAAAGCATTGCTCAAAGCAAGCTCAAATGATCCATCTGAGAATTATTACGAGATGCGCTATGAAGGATTTGGAAATAAGGGAATCTCAATTATAATTGAAACACTTACTAATAATAAAAATAGAACGGCGTCAGAAGTAAGAACGGTCTTAACAAAAAATGGAGGAAATCTTGCTGAAACTGGATCAGTATCATTTAATTTTGAACAAGTTGGAGAAATTACTTTTAGTATCACAAACATAAATAAAGATAGTCTAATAAATTTTTCCATAGAAATTGGTGCTATAGATATATTAGAAGATAAAGATTTATTTAAAATTTTATGTACTCCTAATGATTTTGGGCAAATACGAGTTTCATTAGAAAAAAATTTTTCAGAACCATTAAAATCAAGACTAATATGGAACCCTATAAACTTTATTGATGTAGATAAAGAAGAAGCTAGAAAAATTTTTAATATTATTGAGTCACTAGAAGAAAATGATGATGTTCAGAATGTTTATACTAATATACGAATAGCAGATAATATCCTTAGACAATTGTGCGATAATAAATAATTTATTAGTTAAAAGAAAGGTAATGTAATGATAATAATGGGAATAGACCCTGGTACAAGCGGAGGAATAAGTATAGTAGAAACAAAAAACCATAAACTTCCGCAAATAGTTTTCTTTCTTAAAATGCCAAGTATAAGCATGTATGGAAAAAAAATTGTTGATACAAATAAATTATATAAATCTATTAGTATTTATAAAATTGATATATCTATTATTGAAAAAGTTCATGCGATGCCAAGACAGGGAGTAACCTCCAGTTTTCAATTTGGTAGAAGTCTTGGAGCAGTAGAGGCAATATCTTACTTAGTATCTAAGAGAGTAGATTATGTAGCTCCTGCTGTATGGAAAAAATATTTAGGAGTTGGCTCTTCAAAGAAAGATAGCCTTGACATGGCGAGATTAAAGTTTGGTAATAATTCAGTATGGGAAAAAAAATCTAACGATGGTATTGCAGAAGCATCGTTGTTAGTTCTTTTCTGGATCTCTAAATTTCAAAGTAAAAATTAATGATATTGAAGAAGTTTGATGAAATTAGTGTAAGAGTTTATTATGAGGATACAGACGCAGGAGGTATAGTTTATCATACTAAATATTTAAATTTTGCAGAAAGAGCTAGAACAGAATTCTTGAGGAAAAGAAATCTAGAACAGCATTCAGTTTATACTAAATTTGGTATTTATTTTATTGTTAAATCGATTGATATAAGCTACTTAAAAGTTTCTTATCTTGATGACTTGTTAAAAATTAAAACCACTATAATTGCCCTTAATAGAGCTAAGGTAAATTTTTTTCAACTTATTACAAATAATAATACCAATATTGCTAAAATAAAAGTAACGGTATGTTGCATCAATAAAAATAGAAAAGTTGCTAGAATGAATGATGCATTATATCATGTTTTTAGAGATTTTGAAAGGAAGTAGTATGAATGAAACTATTGCAGTCACTAACAATATAGATATAAGTATTTGGGGATTAGTTTTACAGGCAGATTTAGTAGTAAGAATAGTAATGTTATTGTTATTGGTAGCATCTATAGCAAGTTGGGCTATAATATTTGAAAAAGTTTCGAAAGTAAGAGCTTTGAATAAAAAAGCTAATAATTTTGAAGATATATTTTGGTCAGGAATAAAAGTTGAAAAAATTAAGGATAATATAGGAAATAATCCTACACATCCATACGAATCAATATTTTTAGCAGGCATAAAAGAATGGAACCTTACTAGTCAAAATAAAAGCTCAAATCAAATAGATATTCAAATCCTAGAACAAAGGTTAGAGAGAACAATGTTCTCTACCCTAAACAAAGAAATGGAAGTGTTAGAAAAAAGTGTTAACTTTTTAGCAACAACAGGATCTGCTTCTCCTTTCATAGGTTTATTTGGTACAGTTTGGGGGATTATGAACAGTTTTCAATCAATTGCCACATCAAAAAATACCTCTCTCGCAATAGTTGCGCCAGGAATCGCTGAAGCTTTACTTGCCACTGCTTTAGGTTTATTAGCTGCTATACCTGCTGTAATATTTTATAACAAGATTTCTAATGATATTATGAGTTATAGTGGCAGGTTAGAAGTTTTTCTTCAAGATTTCACTACTATTTTATCTAGACAAACAAGTAAAAAGTAATGCGACAAACATTAAAATATGGATCTAATAGAAAAAGAAAACTTATGTCTGAAATAAACGTTACACCCTTTGTGGATGTAATGTTAGTCTTGTTAGTTATATTTATGATTACAGCGCCATTAATGAAAACTGGAGTAGAAATTGAACTTCCGAAAGTAGATACTCCTAATATACCAGATAGTGATGAGCCTTTGGTAGTAACTATAAATAAAAAAAATGAGGTTTTTTTATTAGAGAAAAAGATAACTTTTGAAAACCTTAAAGATAAGCTAGTCGAAATACGTAGTGCTAACCCTAAGCTCAAAGTTTTCATAAAAGCAGATAAACTTGTACCCTACGAAGTTCTGATGCAAGTTATGAAACAAATAGTAGATTCTAGTATTACTAATGTTAGTCTCATAACACTACCTAAAGACTGATTAAGTTTGTCAAAATTTTTAATTTTTTCTTTAATTTTTCATACCTCATTAGTAGTTTTTTTTAAATTTAAAACTCTTGATAAAACTATTCAAAAAAATAAACCTATCAGTATTGCCTACATAGAAGAAAAACCCGCTAAAAAAAAATCTGCTGAAACACAAAAAAAATCTTCTAAGCAAAAAGAAGCTAAGCAAAAAAATAAGAAGAATAAACAAACGACTCCCCCTAAAAAAAAGGTTACTAAAACGCAAAAAAAACCCGAAAAAAACTTATCAGCTAAAACAAAAAAAAAAAGTATTAAAAAAAATACCTAAAGATCAAAAAAATAGATTTGATGATATGTTGAAAGATCTTGCAGAAAAAGAACTAGTAGAGAAAAAAAATACGTCAAATATTGAAAACATAATTAAAAACTTATCTGATCAACAATTAACTAATAATGAACCCTCTCCTAATATAAAAGAATTGCAATTAATAAGAAAAATTTTAATGGATCAAATAAATAGTAATTGGTCTAGACCTCCTGGAATAAAAGCTGAAGAAAACATTTCAATAAAACTAATTATTAACCTGAATCCAAATGGTTACATAACAGATATAAAAATACCTGCCAGTACAGATAAACAAATTAAACAAGATAAAACTTTACAACCCCATCTAGACTCAGCTATAAGGGCTATAAGAAAATCTTCACCATTTGAAGGCTTAAAAAAACATAGCTATAATATATGGAAAAAAAATACTATAAACTTTATGCCATTTGAAACTTACCAATGAAAAAAATATTTATATTAACGACATATTTAATTGTAATTTTTAAGTCAAGTTCTTTTGCTTTAGAAATTGATGTGACTGAAGGTGTAATAGAGCCTTTACCCATAGCATTAGTCAAGTTTGATTGTACTACTCAGGAAGAGACTAATTATAGAGATAAAATTAATTCTGTAATTTTAAATAATCTAAAAAATACTGGTCTTTTTAAGTTGTTATCTGATAAATCATTCTTGCAATCTGAAAACGAAGTTTTTTTACAACCCCTATTTAACGATTGGCGCCTCATAGATGCAAACTTCTTAATTAGTGGGCAGTTAACTATCAATAATAAGTTTTTAATAATAGACTTTAAATTGTGGGATGTTTATCAAGAAAAGCTTATTATAAATAAAAATATCTCTGGTATTTCATTTTCTGATTGGAGAATTTCTTCTCATATAATTTCTAATCTAATATATGAGAAAATTACAGGAGAAAAAGGTTACTTTGATACAAAAATTGTTTATGTTGCTGAAGAAGGAGAGAGTACAAAAAAGATAAAGAAGTTGGCAATTATGGATTATGATGGGAATAATCATGAATTTTTAACAGGCGGTCAACACCTTGTCTTAACTCCAAGGTTTGCTCCCAATGGTAAAGACTTGGTTTTTCTTAAGTATAAAAAAAATAAAGTTAGTGTATATTTAATGAACTTAAAAACAAGAAAAACTAAAACTTTAGGTGATTATAAAGGAATGAGTTTTGCTCCTAGATTCTCTCCTGATGGTAAAAAAATTATTTTCTCGTTAACAAATAGGGGAAAATCTAATATTTACATACAAAATTTAAAAGACAGTTCAAAACTACAAATTACAAATAATAAATACATTAATACTTCTCCTTACTTTTCTCCTGATGGTAAAAAAGTAGTTTTTAGTTCTGATAGAGCAGGCAAGCAAAACCTTTATATAAAGAATGTAAGTAGTGATTCTAGTACATCCAAAAGAATAACCTATGGCCGGGGGAATTATGCTACACCTACTTGGTCTCCGAGAGGAGACTATATAGCATTTACTAAATCTTTTAAGAAAAGCTTTTTTATTGGACTAATTAAAGAAAATGGTAGAGGAGAAAGACTAATTTCTGAAGGTTATCTTGCAGAGGGTCCAACATGGTCTCCAAACGGCAGAACTTTAGCATTTTATAAGGTTATTAGAAATAAAAATAATGAACCTGAATCTAAATTATTTACTATTGATATTACTGGGAATCTTGAACAAGAACTAATTACTCCTTTTCAAGCATCTGATCCAGATTGGGGACCTTCAATTAATTATTAATTTTTTTTAAATTTTGTGTAAAATATAATTATGATTAATTTAAAAAAATTTTTTATTTATTTTTCAATAGTAGCTCTTATATCGTGTGCAGAACAAAATAAAAATATTCCAGTAACAGGTGCAGACGTTTCTGTAGAAAATAATGAGGAAGATAGTTCTAAAACTTCAATAAATGATGAAACAAAACTCTCTATTACAGATAATAAAGAAAAAACAGCAGAGGAGGTTTTAATCGAAGAGCTTTTAGAAGTAGGAGATAGAGTTTTTTTTGATTACGATGAAACAAAGTTTAAAGATGAGGGAGTAGAAACTTTAAAAAGACAAGCAAGGTTTTTACTTAAAAATAAAACCCTTACTGTAAGAATTGAAGGGCATTGTGATCAAAGGGGTACTAGAGAGTATAATTTAGCACTAGGAGAAAGAAGAGCATTTTCCGTAAAAAGCTTTTTGGTTTCATTAGGAGTAGCTGAAAGTAGAGTTTCTGTAATTTCATACGGAAAAGAGAGACCTCAAGCTAGTAATAATAATGAAGCAGCTAGAGCTCAAAATAGAACTGCTATTACTGTTATAAATCAATAAGGAGAAAATTCTTGTTTGCAAAGAATGTACTTATTAACTTTTTTATTAGTTTTACAGTATTCTATCTTTCAATCTTAAATAGTTCTTTTTCAGATGACTATTTGAATTCAGTTATAAACAGAATTAATATAATGGAAGGAGAGTTAAAAAACCTTCAAAATAAAAATAGTGAAAAAAAACTTACTTCCTCAAGCTCTGCCAATAATACAATAGCTTCGCATGAGCAAAGGTTAATGGACTTAGAGGAGGAATTTAGGATAATAAATGGAAGACTAGACGAAGTTTTGTTTAAATTAAATCAGTTAAATAATGAAGTGAAAGTATTTAATGAAAAAAATACTACTATGGAAAATACATTTAATAATAATGCTACAGATAATTCATCCTCAGTAATAATAGCAGAAGAAAATAACTCAGACGTTATTACTACTCAAGATCCTAACATGAAAAAGAATCCTACTATGAAAGTTCTAGGAATTATCAAAGATGATGAAATTAATAATAATTCAAATGAAAAAAATAAAAATCTTTTAATCGAAGAGGATAAAAAAAATGATAATAATTCTATTTCAGCAGAACAAATAGCTACCTTAAAAAAAAAGCCTTCTGAAATTTATAAGCATGCTTACAATTTGTTGATTGAAGAAAAGTTTTCTGAAGCTGAAAAGTATTTTAATATTTTTATTGGGGAAAACCCAAATGATCCATTGTCTTCTAATGCATACTATTGGTTAGGAGAAACCTTTTATGTACAAAAACAATTTCAAAAAGCTGCAATCAGTTTTGCTAAAGGCTACCAAACATTTCCTAAAGGAAATAAAGCGTTAGACCAGTTATTCAAGTTATCATTAACCTTTATAAATCTAGGTAAAAATGATGATGCCTGCGCATCTTTCTCTAAACTTGAAATGGAGTTTCCTAAAGCTCCAGAGCGAATAAAGAGTAGAACAAAAGAATATAGAACTCGTGCAAAATGTTAATCAAAGAAAGAATCTAAACCAAGAATGTTTTTCAAATTTTCTTGACTCTTTAGGATACCTTAAACATCAAGACACTATTGCAGTAGCTGTTTCTTCTGGAGTAGATAGCATGTGTTTGCTGCACTTAAGTGATGTTTGGGCAAGGAAAAATAAAAAAAGTCTTTACATTGTATCTTACAATCATAATTTGAGAAAAACCTCCTTGAGAGAAGTTAACTATGTGAAGAATGTTTGTGATAACTTAGGCTGGAAACATAAAATATTAAGTTGGGATATACCGATAAAAAAAAATATTCTTGAAAATGCTAGAAAAGCTAGATATGGAGCAATATCAAAGTTTTGTAAAAAATTAAATATAGATACTTTATTGTTAGGCCATCATGCCGATGATTTAGTAGAAACTTTTTTTATGAGAATTTTAAAAGGAAGTAGAATTGAAGGTTTATGTCCTATGTACTCTAGCAGAAAACTTTTTGATATTAATCTTCTAAGACCTTTCTTAAGAACACCAAAGCAAGCTATTTATAATTATGCAAAATACCATAACATTAAATTTTTTGAAGATCCTACAAATAAAAATAAAAAATATTTAAGAACTAAAATTAGAATATTTTTATCTGAAAACTATGATTTAAATCTAGATCTTTCTAAATCTGTAAAACTTTTTTGCAAACTAAGACTATATTTTGATTGTCATACAAATCATTATTTTCTGAACAAGGTTTTTTTACAAAGTGAAGGTTACATTATACTTAAAAGGAAAAGTCTCATGGCTCTCCCTTCTTTTTTAATAAATAAAGTTTTAAATAAATCTGTGACTGATGTAGGAAATAATACTTATCCTCTTAGAGAAAGAACCCTAAGAAGAATTTTAAACCTAATTGTTACTAATACTTATACAACTTTTTCTGCTGGGGGTTGTTTAATAAAAATTAATAAAGACTTAATATTTATAATTCGAGAATTTAATCAAATAAAAGACTTCAAAGTAGAATTAGACTCTGGGAAAAATTCTTTATGGGATAATAAGTTCTTGATTACTAACCTTTCCAAAAAAGAAAAAATTTTTATTTCAACACTAGGAAATGAGTTAAACAATAAAAAATTTAATGAGTTCTACAGATCTAAAAAAAAATACTCAAAAAAACTGCCCTTAGAGGTAAAAATTACACTACCGGTTATTAAAACACTTGAAGGTTTAGTTTTTATACCCCATTTAAATATATATAATTCAATAATATTAAAAGATATTGTTAAAATTAAGAATATTGATTATTGTAATGTTTCAGGACTTTAGTTTTTAAGGAGATTTAGTTGAATAATTCGGGAAAAAATTTTGCAGTCTGGATAGTGGTAGCACTAGTTCTAGTTTTATTATTTAATATGTTTGATAATGGCAAACAAGTAGAAAAAAACTCTAAGATTCCTTATTCAGAATTTTTAAAGTTAGTTGAGACAGATAAAATCAATGATGTTTCTATGGTTGGAAGAAATATAGTTGGTCATTTAGATGATGGTTCAAATTTCTCTACCTATACACCACCTAACGATCCTACTTTAATAGATAAGCTCTCGTCTCATAATATAATAATTAATGCTGCTCCTGAGGAAGAAGCTGTCTCTCCATTATTAGGTTTATTTTTAAATTGGTTACCTATGTTATTATTTATAGGCATCTGGATTTTTTTCATGAGACAAATGCAAGGCGGGCGAGGAGGTGCACTTGGATTTGGTAAATCTAAAGCTAAATTACTTACTGAAAAACAAGGAAAAGTTACCTTTAAGGATGTAGCAGGTGTTGATGAAGCGAAAGAAGAACTGGAGGAAGTAGTTGAATATCTTAAAAGTCCTATAAAATTTCAAAGACTAGGAGGAAAGATACCAAAAGGCGTACTGCTAGTTGGTCCTCCAGGAACTGGTAAAACCCTTATAGCTAGAGCAGTAGCAGGAGAAGCAAATGTTCCCTTTTTTACAATTTCTGGTTCAGACTTTGTTGAAATGTTTGTAGGTGTAGGAGCATCAAGAGTAAGAGATATGTTTGAACAAGGAAAAAAGAATGCGCCTTGTATTATATTTGTTGATGAAATAGATGCAGTAGGACGACATAGAGGTGCTGGTTTAGGGGGAGGAAATGATGAACGCGAACAAACTCTGAATCAACTTTTAGTAGAAATGGATGGTTTTGAGACAAATGAAGGAGTTATTTTGATAGCAGCAACTAACCGTCCCGATGTCTTAGATCCAGCTTTGCTCAGGCCAGGAAGGTTTGATAGACAAGTAGTAGTTCCTAACCCTGATATCTTAGGTAGAGAAAAGATCCTTAAAGTTCACATGAAAAAAGTTCCTTTAGCACCAGATGTTAAACCTAGAGTAATTGCAAGAGGAACACCAGGTTTCTCAGGTGCTGATTTAGCTAATATAGTAAATGAAGCTGCATTGTTAGCTGCAAGAAAAGGTAAAAAAAATGTTTCTATGTCCGAGTTTGAGGAAGCTAAAGATAAAGTAATGATGGGTGCTGAAAGAAGATCTATGATTATGACCGAAGATGAAAAAGAAAAAACAGCTTATCATGAAGCAGGTCATGCTCTAGTAATGCTACATGCTAAAGGTCACGAACCACTTCATAAAGTAACTATTATTCCTAGAGGAAGAGCTTTAGGAGTTACTATGTGGCTACCCGAGAGAGATAAGTTAGCACATACATTTAGTGAACTAAATGCTCAACTATCATCTCTGTTTGGTGGAAGAATAGCTGAAGAACTGATTTATGGAAAAGATAATATTACCACAGGAGCAGGAAATGATATACAACAAGCTACAAATTTAGCTAGAAGAATGGTTAAGGAGTTTGGTTTCTCTGATAAACTAGGTCCTCTAAGATATGAAAGTAATCAAGAAGAAGTTTTTTTAGGCCATTCAGTGTCTCAGCAAACTAATATCTCTGATGAAACAGCAAAAGTTATTGATTTAGAAATTAAAAAATTAGTTCTTAATGGAGAAAAATCTGCGAAAGAAATTATTTCCTCCAGAATGAAACAATTACATATAATTGCTAAAGGTTTATTGGAGTATGAAACATTAACTTCATCAGATATAGAGCTTTTATTAAAAGGAAAAAAACCAGAAAGACCCAAGGATGATCCTAAAGACAATAAAGATAAAGGCTTAAAAGAGAACTTAAAAAGTAAAAAAATTGATATTAAGAATAATGAAAAACCATTAGGTTCAGTTCCTGTTACAGCTAAGAATATATCATAATTATTAATTATGAAAGGTGAATACTTTTTATTGCCTAGCGATATAAAAGTGTTAAATCTGCTAAAAAAAAACTCTTTTAGTAAAAGTCTTAAATTTAATAAAGAGCTGTTTTTTAATAATATAAAAATACTAAATCTAGATGATCAAAATAAACTAAAATTTTTAAATAATATTGATTTATCTAAAGAAAAAATTTTAAATGATTTTTTTTCTAAGTATACTCTCTTAAATGATAGATTAAAAAATATTTATTCTCCTTCTCTAAATGTTCCCAGTTTTTTAAAAGGTAATAGTCCAAAAATAATGGGAATATTAAATATTACTGAAAATAGTTTTTATGATGGGGGCAAGTACATTAATATAAAAAAGGCAATTAATCACGCTTATAAATTAATAAAAGACGGAGCAGATATAATTGATATAGGAGGTGAGTCAACCAAACCAAACTCATTGCCTATACCTCAAAAAATTGAATTATCAAGAGTTCTTCCACTAGTCAAAGAACTAACTAAAAATAATATAGTAGTATCTTGTGACACTAGAAATTCATTAACAATGAAAACAGTGCTAGATCATGGTGTACAAATAATAAATGATGTATCTGGACTTAATTTTGACAAAAAAACATTAAATGTAATTAAAAAATATCAATGCTATTATATTTTAATGCATTCTGTAGAAACACCAATAACTATGCAAAAAAACCCTAATTATAAGAATGTGGCTACTGACCTTTATGGTTTTTTTAAAAATAAAATAAATATTATTAATAAGAAAGAAATAAAACTTTCTAAAATAATTATAGATCCCGGAATAGGTTTTGGAAAAACTGATATACATAATTTTGAAATTTTAAAATTTTTACCAATTTTTCTTGATTTAGGATTGCCTATTTTGATAGGCTTATCAAGAAAAAGTTTTATTGGAAGGTTTATAAATACAAAAATTGGAGACAGACTGCCTTGTTCTATTTCTTTGGCTATAGATGCTTTCTTAAAAGGTGCTAGTATTATAAGGGTACATGATGTAAAGGCCACTAAGGATGCAATAAATATATTTAAAAAGGTAAATTAGTAATAGTGAAAAAAAATTATACTAAAAAATACTTTGGGACTGATGGCATAAGAGGGAGAGCTAACTCTCCTAAAATGAATGCTAACATAGCCCTAAAAATTGGTATGGCATCAGCAGAGCTATTTAAAAGGGGAAAGCATAAACACTTTGTTTTAATAGGAAAAGATACTAGGCTTTCAAATTATACAATAGAACCTGCACTTACATCTGGGTTTTTAAGTATGGGAATGAATGTATATTTAACAGGTCCTCTTCCTACACCAGGGGTTGCTGCGCTTGTTTCTTCAATGCGTTGTGATGTAGGAGTAATGATATCAGCTTCTCATAATGAATATGTAGATAATGGTATAAAAATTTTTTGTCCTGATGGAACGAAACTTTCTGATGAACAAGAACTAAAATTAGAGAAACTAATTGATAATAAAGAACTAAAATTAGTGAAGTCTGAAAATTTAGGTAGAGCAAAAAGAATAGATGATGCCGGAGGAAGATATATTGAGTATTTGAAATCTAAAATGCCTAACTCTTTAAGGTTAGATGGGTTAAAAATAGTTATTGATTGTGCTAATGGTGCCGCTTATAAAGTGGGACCTACTATTTTATGGGAACTAGGGGCAGAGGTAATATCTTTAAATGTTAGCCCTGACGGAACAAATGTAAATAAAGACAGCGGATCTACTAATCCTAAGAATCTTATATCTATGGTTAAAAAGACAAAAGCAGACTTGGGTATAGCTCTCGATGGTGATGCTGACAGGTGTATTTTAGTTGATGATAAAGGTAATATTATAAATGGAGATTTAATTTTAGCAATAATAGCCTCTAACTGGAAAAATAAAAATCTGCTAAATTATAATACTGTAGTTGGTACAACTATGACAAATACAGCCTTAGAAAATTATTTAATCAATCAAAAAATAAAATTTCAAAGAACTGAAGTTGGCGACAGAAATATTATAAAAGAAATGAAAAAAAAGAACTTCGTGCTTGGAGGAGAACCTTCTGGCCACATTATTCTTAGTAATAGATCATCATCTGGAGATGGTTTGTTAGCCGCTTTAGAAGTTTTATATTCTCTTAAAGAAGTAAAAAAGAAGCTGTCTCATTTTACAAAGTCTTTCAAACCCTTTCCTCAGATAATAGAAAATTTTTCTATTACTAGCAGTTTAACAGCAGAGAAAATTATTGAAAGCACTAAGAAAGATTTTTTAAAATTAAAAAGTTCTCTAAAATCAAACACCAGATTAATTGTAAGAAAGTCTGGTACTGAAAATAAAATAAGAGTAATGGCAGAAGCCAAAGATCTAATTTTTTGTAAAAAAATTATGCTTAAAGCCTCTAAGATTTTAAAAAGTATTAATAAATGATCATACCTTCCTCTCTGATTATAGCTGGATCAGACTCTGGAGGTGGTGCTGGCATCCAAGCAGACCTAAAAACGTTTACTGCACATAAAATATATGCCTCAACTGTTATTACAGCTATTACAGCTCAAAATACTAAGGGAGTTGAAAAAGTAATGAATTTACCCCTTGATATAATTGAAGCACAAATGAAATCAATTAGCTCTGATTTAAATGTAACTATTATTAAAATAGGTATGTTATCAAATAAAGAAATTATAGACCTTATAAGTTTTTGCCTAAAAAAATATTTTCCAGAAATACCAGTTATTTTAGATCCAGTAATGGTTGCAAAAGGAGGGCATCAACTTTTAGAAGAAAATGCAATTAATACTCTTAAAAAGAGCCTGCTTATTAGTAGCTTTATTATCACTCCAAACTTACCCGAAGCTGAAAAATTTTTAAATTGTAAAATTAGCAATGTTAAAGACATGGAGGATGCCATTCATAAATTTAAAAAAATAGGAATAAAAAGTATACTTTTAAAAGGTGGCCACTTAAAAAGCGATAAAGTTACTGACTTATTATATTCAAAGAATAAAATATATAAATTTGTCTCATCAAAAATTATAACTACTAATACTCATGGTACTGGATGTACTCTAGCCTCAGCACTAGCTTGTAATATATTTAAGGGTAATTCTTTGTATGACAGCGTAAAAAATGCAAGAAAATATGTAATTAACGGAATAGAGACTGCTCAGCTAATAGGGAAAGGTCACTATCCTTTAAATCATTTTTTATAATTTATTAACTAATTATTTGACCGATTAATTTAACAAAGTTATTCTATTTTATAACTAATATATCATTTAAAATTTAATCATGAACATAAAACCTAGTCATATACCGAATAATCCCCATTTTTCTTCAGGCCCTTGTCCCAAACGTCCTGATTGGGATTGTTCTGTATTATCTAATGCTATTTTAGGAAGATCACACAGATCAAAAGAGGCTTTAGAAAGAATTAATAATGTTTTACTTCTTATTAGAGATATCTTAAATGTTCCGAATAATTATTATATAGGTATAGTTCCCGCTTCAGATACAGGTGCAATAGAAATGGTATTATGGAATATGCTTGGAAAAATACCAGTAGAAGTATTAGCCTGGGAAAGTTTTGGTAAAGATTGGGTAAATGATGTAGTAAATCAATTAAAAATAGATGATGTAATAGTAAGGAAAGAAGAATATGGTGAAATAGTTGATTTGGAAAAAGTAAATTTTAAAAATGATATTGTTTTTACCTGGAATGGGACTACTTCAGGGGTATGTGTTCCAAATGCTGACTGGATTGATGAAAAAAGAGTTGGTTTAACTATATGTGATGCTACCTCAGCAGTCTTTTCAATGGATTTAAATTGGTCAAAACTTGATGCCACAACTTTTTCATGGCAAAAGGTACTAGGAGGTGAAGCTCAACATGGGATTATTATACTTAGTCCAAGAGCAATAGAAAGATTAGAGACCTATGATCCTGGCAGGCCTATCCCAAAAATTTTTCAAATATCAAAAAATTTGAAGGTAAATAAAAAAATTTTTACAGGAAATACTATCAACACCCCTTCCATGCTTTGTATAGAGGATGTTCTTGACTCTTTATTATGGGTGAAAAAAATTGGTGGTTTAAATAAGACCATGGAAAAAAGTAAAAAGAATCTTGCCGTTGTTGAAGATAAAATAATTAATTCTTCCTGGCTTGAGTTCTTAGCTAAAAATAAGCAAAATAGATCTTGCACTTCGATATGTCTAAAAATAAAAGATGCCCTGCTTTTATCAGGTGATTTAGATAATTTAAAAGTGAAAGTTTCTGAATTATTAAATTATTTAGAAAAAAATAATATAGCATTTGATATTAATTCGTATAGAGATGCTCCCTTAGGTATAAGAATTTGGGGGGGTGCCACAGTAAATTTTAAGGATATAGAAGTTTTATTACAATGGTTAGAGTGGGGTTATAATGAATTTATTAGAGAAAAGTAATAAAAATGAATAAGGTTTTAATTGCAGATAAGCTAAGCCCTGAAGCTGAAAAAATATTCAATGTAAATAATCTTGAATGTGATGTAAAAGTTGGACTCACTGAAGAACAAATTTTAAGCATAGTTGAAAACTATAGTGCTATAGTAGTGAGGTCAGCTACTAAAATTACTAAAAATATTATACTAGCTGGAAAGAAACTTAAAGTTTTAGGTAGAGCTGGTATTGGAGTTGACAATATAGATATTAATTCTGCTACTGATAATGGAATAGTAGTTATGAATACTCCTTATGGAAACTCTATCACAACTGCTGAACATACAATAAGTCTAATGATGTCATTAGCAAGAAATATAGCTCAAGCTGACCTTTCTACTCGGTCAGGTAAATGGGAAAAATCTAAATTTATGGGATCTGAATTATTTGGTAAAGTTTTAGGAATGATAGGCTGTGGTAATATTGGTTCATTAGTAGCTGAGAGAGCTATAGGTCTAAAAATGAAAGTAATGGTCTATGATCCCTTTGTTTCTGAAGATCAACTAAATAATATTGGTGCAAAAAAAGTTGATTTAAAGGAAATATATAAATTAGCAGATTTTATTACGCTTCATACTCCTCTCACAAATGAAACCAGAGGAATGCTAAATATAAATACTTTAAGAGAATGTAAGAAAGGTGTAAGAATTATAAATTGTGCAAGAGGAGGGTTAATAGTAGAAGAAGATTTAGTAAAATTATTAGAAGATAACTATATTGCTGGAGCAGCACTGGATGTCTTCGAAGAGGAGCCTCCAAAAAATAAAATATTATTTAATGCTAAGAATCTTATTTTAACTCCTCATTTAGGAGCATCAACAACAGAAGCCCAAGAAAATGTAGCTATACAAATAGCTCAACAGATTTCTGATTATTTAATTAATGAAGTAATAGTGAATTCAATTAATGTATCTCCTATAAGTGTTGAAGAAGCACCAATTCTAAAGCCTTATCTCTCTTTATGTCAAAGTTTAGGAAAGTTTGGTGGACAAATAATAGAAAGTAATATAATGAAAATTAATATTACTTTTAAGGGTTCTGTTTCAAAAATTAAAACAACACCTCTTATATCAACTCTAATAGCCAGTATACTTTCAGTAAAAATGGAAAGTATAAATTTAATTAATGCTGAGGTAGTAGCTAAACAGAAAAATATTGAAATAGTAACATCATTTCAGGAGCAGACAGATAGTCATGATGCTGAAATTTTAGTAAGTATTACTACTCAGGATGAAAATTTTAGTTTTGCAGGAGCATTATTTGCTGGCAGCAGTAGGATAATATCAATAAATGGAATGCGAATAGAAGCAGAAATATCAAAAAATATGCTCTATACTTCAAATAAAGACAAGCCTGGCTTTATCGGAGCCTTAGGAACTCAATTAGGAAATGCAAAAATTAATATTGCAACCTTCAATTTAGGAAGAACAGGATCTGGTGAAGCTGTATCTTTAATAGAAATAGACGGAAAAATAGAGTCTCAACTCATAAAAAATCTTGAAAATATATTAAATGTTAAAAAAATAAAACAATTATCTTTTTAGTATAATGATAAAAAGTAAAAAAAATGAATTACTTCCTGAAGGTTTAAAAGTATTATTTCCAGAAGAAGCTACTAAAGAAGAATTACTATCTAGAAAAATTTTAGATATACTATTTCAATATGGGTATCTATTAATTAAAACCCCCTTGATGGAATATCAATATAATTATAACCTTTCTATACTTCAACCACAGAGCATCAAACATGAACCATTTATTCTAATGGAGCCAGAAACAAAAAAAATATTAGTGATTAGACCAGATATTACACCTCAAATTGCAAAATTAGCTTCAACAAAGCTAGCTCACGTTAAGAGACCAATCAGACTTACTTATTCTGGAGAGGTTTTGAGAAATATTAAAAATTTTTATCAATCTGATAGACAGTTTAAGCAAATAGGAGCCGAATTAATTGGTTCTCCTTATAATATTGGGCTACAAGAAATTATTACACTAATAAAGGTTATAATAAAAGATTTAAAAATAAAAAATACTACCATAGACTTTGCTTTACCTTCTCTAATGAAAATTTTAGAGAACTCTATTAATTTCAGGCGTGCTGAAGGGAAAATTATTAAGAATGCAATTGAAAATAAAAATACTAACTTAATAAAAAATAAAAAGTTTGAGTATATAAAAAAAATAATAGAATGTTCAGGTACCTTAAAAAATGCTAAAAATAAATTTATTCAATCAAAATTTCCAATAAAAATTAAAGAAGTTTTAGAAAGTTTTTTTCAAACCCTTGATCTATTAAAAAAAAAAAACCCTGATTTATCAATGACCGTTGATATAACTGAAGGAAATAGTTTTTTAAATTATAAAAATATTGGTTTCAAAGTTTATAATAAGAATAGCTCTGATGTTATTGCCATAGGAGGAGACTATTTACTTGATAATAAAGAAACTGGGGTTGGAATTACATTAATTACTAATAATATAATTAATAGTTTTAAAGATATAAAAAAAACTAAAATTTATGTACAATATGGTACTCCAGAATTAACCCTAAATAAATTTAAAAAAAAAAATAGAATATTTATTAGAGAATTAACTCCAAATAAAACTTACAAAATTGACGCAAAAATACAAAAGTATGACTATATTTTAGATAAAAAAGGTAGCTTCTATAAGCCAAAGAAAAGTATAAAAGATGAGTAATGTTATTGTAATAGGTTCCCAATGGGGTGATGAAGGAAAGGGAAAAATTGTTGACTGGCTGTCTTATAATGCAGATGCTGTAGTTAGATTTCAAGGAGGACACAATGCTGGACATACGTTAGTGATAAACGGTAAGACCTATAAGCTTAGCCTTTTGCCTTCAGGTGTAGTAAGAGGCAAAAAATCATTTATAGGAAATGGTGTAGTTTTAGATCTAAAAGCTCTTTTTAAAGAAATAAATGTCCTTAAAGAAAAACAAATAAAAGTGGATGAAAGCATTCTTGGTATATCTCAAAGTGCACCTTTAATAATGTCATATCACCAGGAGTTAGATAGAGCTAGGGAAAGCAAGCTAAGTGGTATTAAGATTGGAACTACTGGCAGAGGAATAGGGCCAGCCTATGAAGATCATGTAGGCAGAAGAGCTTTAAGAGTTTGCGATCTATTTAATGAAGAAAGCCTTAAAGATAAAATTAGTAATGCACTCTTTCATCATAACCCTATTAGGAAAGGTTTGGGAGTCTCAGAACTAAATGTTAAGGAAATTATAGATGAATTAAAATGCTATTCAGCTCTGATAAAACCTTTTGTTAAAAATGTGTGGGTAGAATTATTAAAACTTCAAGATAAGAAAAAAAATATATTATTTGAGGGAGCTCAAGGTTGCTTACTAGATATTGATCATGGTACTTATCCATTTGTAACCTCTTCTAATACTATTGCTTCCCAAGCCTCTATAGGAACAGGAATTGGCTCTATAGATAATTATTTTTCCCTTGGTATTACTAAGGCCTATTTAACAAGAGTAGGAGAAGGTCCTTTTCCAACAGAACAAAGCAATGAAATAGGAGAAAAACTTGGCAAGCTTGGCAATGAGTTTGGAACCGTAACAGGAAGAAAAAGAAGATGTGGTTGGTTAGACTTAGTTTTATTAAAACAATCAGTTACTATTTCAGGCCTTAAGGGTTTAGCGTTGACTAAATTAGATGTCTTAGATAGTTTTAAAAAAATTAAAGTATGTGTTTCATATGAATATAAAAATAAAGAATATAATTATTTGCCAGTAGGAATAGAAAATTATAAAGAAATTAAAACTAACTATATAGAGTTAGATGGTTGGGAACAAGAAACAAGAGGAACAAAAAAATTTTTAGATTTACCTAAAAATGCTCAGAAGTATATCTCATTTATAGAAGAATTTTCTGGAGTACCTGTTAGTTTATTATCAACTAGCCCTGAAAGAGAAGATACTATTTTATTCAAAGATCCCTTTTCTGGTTAGATTTTTCGTTCAAAAAATCAATTTGCTTTTTCTCTTTCATTAATTGTTTTATAGAGTTTTGAATTTTTTCAAAAGCTTTCACTTCTATTTGTCTAACCCTTTCTCTACTGATACTAAACTTTTTACTAAGTTCATCCAAGGTAGTTTGTTTATCTTGTAACCTTCTAGCCTTAAATATATATTTTTCTCTATCATTTAATACAGCAAACGCATTCATTAAAATAGTTTTCCTAAATTTATATTCTTGGTTTTCTTCCAATAACTCTTCTTGACTAGTTCCACCATCTACAAGCCAGTCCTGCCATTCTGAATAACTATCTTTTTTTAAAGGAGCATTCAGAGAATGATCCGGCCCAGCCATTCTGTTATTCATATCAACTACTTCTTTCTCTTCTACTTCTAGCCTTTCTGATATTTCCTTAATTTCTTCAGGTTTAAGACTACCATCATTAATCAATTTTAGTTCGTTTTTAATTTTTCTTAGATTAAAAAAAAGCTTTTTTTGAGCAGCAGTCGTTCCTATTTTAACCAAAGACCATGAGTGTAATATGTATTCTTGAATTGCAGCTTTTATCCACCACATAGCATAGGTTGCTAGCCTGAAACCTTTATCTGGATCAAACCTTCTTACTGCTTTCATGAGTCCTATATTACCTTCAGAAATAAGGTCTGGTATAGGAAGACCATAACCTCTGTATTTTAATGCTATTTTAGCTACTAACCTCAAATGAGATGTAACTAATTTGTGTGCAGCATTTATATCATTATTTTTCTGCCAAGACTTTGCTAAGGTATACTCTTCCTCTAATTTAAGCATTGGAAACTTTCTAATTTCTTGAAGATATTTTGCTAAACTACCTTGAGAAGAGATGCTAGGTAAAGTTGTATTCGGCATAATTAAAGATATCAAATAATTAATTAATTCTCAAATAAAAGTTTTTCTAAATCTAAAAAATCTTTAGGCTTTTTTGCCGTTAATTCTATTAATTTATTGCTTGAAGGATGTTTAAAAATTATTTTGGTAGAATGTAAGGCTTGCCTTTTAAAGCTATTTATAAAAGTTGCAATTGATGCAGGTATATCTCTAGAAATATTTCTACCTTTAGAATATAGTTTATCTCCTATTAACGGACATCCCTTTGAGAGCATATGAACTCTTATTTGATGAGTTCTCCCTGTTAAAATTCTGCACTCAATTAGTGAAAATCTCATAGAGAAGGATTTTATTGTTTTATAAAATGTAATAGCCTCTTTAGCATTTTGTAAAAAGGTAGTTTTTCTTTTGTTTAAAAAACTTGTTATTGGTATATTTATTAATCCTGCTATTGGATTAGGAGCTCCCCATACTATTGCATGATAATATTTTTTTATTTCCCTATTCAAAAATTGTTTTTTTAAGAAATAGTGAGCTTTATCTGTTTTAGCTAGTATTAATAGTCCTGATGTATCTTTATCTAGCCTATGAACTATCCCTGGTCTAAACTTATTTTCTCCTTTACTTAAATTAATCTTATTTTCTTTAATTAAATCGATAAGACTAAAGGAGAAGTTTTTTTGATCAGAATGAGTAAGAATACCAGGCTCTTTATTAATTACTAACAATTCTTGATCTTCATATACTATATTTAATTTTAATTTATTTTTCATCTATTTAATATTAAATCAAATTATGCGTCTCTTAAAAAGTTTTTTGCTGTATAATTTTTAAATAAGACTTTATAATCTTAATATAGAAAAAACTATGAATATAAAGTTTTTAAAATTTATTGTAATATTTATGGGTATTTTGATAATCTTAGGAATATCTATATTAGGTATTGGTTTATATATAAAAATAAATAATTTATCATCTATAAATAATGAAAATCTCATATCTTTATCTATTCCAGAGGGAATGAGTTTGAAAGATTATAAAATAAAAAAAAATAATATTATCCTATTTTATGAAAATAGTAAAAAAATAATAATAAGTTTTTATAAGATAGGAAATGGAAAAAATATTAAACAAATTGAAATATTGAAATAATAAAATGTTATGCTACCTTCACACTAGAATGTTAAAAATAATAATAAAACTCTTGATAATATTTTCTATTATCCTGGTATCACACAGTTCTTTTTCACAAGAGAAAAAGAAGAAATGCAGAATAAATTCAAATAAACAAATACTCGATTTTGTTAAAAAAGAATTAGTACCTTTTAAACAGGCTTCTAATGAAGAGGGTCCTAGACTGTCCAATGCAGATATTAAACAATTGGAGATAAAACATTACTCAGAACAATTAAAAGACTCTAGAGAAATGAGAATGGATATTGTTAGCTTTTCTACATTAAACAAAAATGATTTAGAAATTTTTAGAAAGTTTACTTCAAAAATAAAATTAATTTTGAGCGATTGCTCAGAAGTAGTTTTTTTTGGAGATACTCTTTTAGGAGCCTACGAGCTACCCTATGATGACATGCTAAAAGCCTTTACTCTAGCCTCAAAAAATAATAATACGATAATCTTAAATTTTATAAAAAACCAAGTTACGCCTAAGCCTATAAATTTATATGAAGGTGTTAATATTCTTATGAATGATTTTGCTACTCAACAAAATGTTATTATGGAACTCTTATCAGATGAAGTAAAAAATGTTTTCTTTGGCGACAATGCTACTGTTGCTACCACAGATATTGCTGAAGCAAGACTGCTTAGTTTTTCTCTATTAGGAGGAAAAATCTTAGATGCTCAGAATAAGTTATTATTCTTTATCTTACCAAAAACATATAAACAAGTAAAATCGTCAATAGGTACATTAGTTCTTGATATAGATGGTAATCTTCTTGAAATACCTAATCTCAATTATCTATTAAGCGTTAATATTTTAAGTGGGCTGGGAGTGAATACTCGTACTTTAACTTTATCTGAAATAGTAAGTAATTCTAGTTCTTGTAAAATTGATATAGCAGGTAATTGGATTCACAAAATAAACGGTATGGAAAAAAGAGGTTGTCCTTTTAATTCTGTAGCAAAAAAAATGCTTTTAGAAGGTAATCATAAAAACTCAAAAGATTATGATACATACAGAGCAGTATTTGAAGAAATTGAAAACATTAACTTTAATCCTGAAGAAAATATTAACTCTGATAACTCAGGAGTTGGTGGACCGGCTCTAGGTAATTCTCCTAATTAATATTAGACCTGCTTTTTGCATAGTCATCAATGGCTTCAGAAAGAGCTTTTAAAACTCTCATTCTGGATGTTTTATTACTTAAATACTTAGCATCCTTAGGGTTAGATAAAAATCCTAATTCTATTAAAACTGATGGAATGTCAGGTGATTTTAAGACAGCAAAACCAGCATGTCTATGAGGTCGTTTTAGAGCTCTGTAACTGTTTTTTTTAATGGTATCTACATAAATTTCTGCAAATGAAGCTGAAGCATTTTTGGTATCCCTTCTTTGTAAATCTAATAAAATAGAGAATACTTCATTATCTACTTTCGTACTATCAATTCCAGCTATCAAATCAACTTTATTTTCTCGCTCTGCTAACATAGCTGTTACTTTATCTGATGCTTTATCTGATAAAGTATAAATAGATGTTCCTCTAGTAGATTTTTTTTTAACGCTGTCAATGTGTAATGATATAAATAAATCACTATTATATGATTTCGCTAATTCCCTTCTTTTTCTCAAAGAGAGAAATTTATCTTCACTTCTAGTTAAAAAAACTTTATATCCTTTTTTTACTAAGAGAATTTTTAACTCTTTGGCTGCTAATAATGTTATATCCTTTTCTTTAATCGAATATCTAACTGCTCCAGGATCTAAACCTCCATGTCCTGCATCTAACGTAATAGTAAAAGTTTTTTTTCTTTTTTTTTTTTTAGTTATAACTTTTTTTCCATCTGTTTTTTTTCTTAAATCAATTACCAATCTAAAAATATTTTTATTATTTTTTTTTAAATAAAAATTTTTTTTAATAAATGCTGTTTCATTAAGATCAAAAACTAGTCTGACAACATCTTTGTTGCTTTTACTTGCTCTAATTTTTTTTATTAAATTACTTTTCAGCTTGAAAGTTTTTTCATAGCTAGTTGCCTCTATGTCTATTACTAGTCTAGGATTATTGTCTAAAATAAAGACTGAATAAGGAGTTTTTTTTGATAAATCTAAAACTACTCTTGTAGTTATTGAGTCAGGTTTATCAGAAACCCTTATATTTTTAATAATATTTTGCTTTGTTAAAGAGGTCTTTGAAATAATTAATACTAAAAATAAAAGTAAAGTTTTTATCATATTATTCATCAGTATTAAATAATAATATATATTATGTTTTGTAAATACTTTTTATTTAGTATACTGTCAATGTAGTAAAATTATTTATACATGTAATTTTTAAATTAGTTATTATAGAATTTATGAATATATTATATTGGAGTTTAATTAAAAATGAAAAAAAGCATTTTAGTAGATGCTGCTCATTCAGAAGAAACAAGAGTTTTAGTCTTATCAGAAAATACAATAGAGGAATTAGATTTTGAAAGCACCACCAAGGCACAACACAAGGGAAATATTTATCTAGCAAAAATTTCGAGAGTAGAACCTTCTCTAAGAGCAGCTTTCGTTGATTATGGAAATGAAAGACACGGATTTCTTCCATTTAATGAGATTCACCCAAATTACTTTCAAATTCCTGTTTCTGATAAAGAAAAGTTAATAGAAAGTACCCTAGGGGCTGATATCATTAATAAAGACGAACTTAATGATGCTGATAAGAAAAAAAATCCCTCTTCTAATAAAAAGAAAAATGATGACGAAGAAGTTTCTTTTAATGAGCAGTTAAATCTTAAGCAAGCTAGTATAAGAAGAAGTAAGCTATATTCAAAATATAAAATTCAAGAGGTAATAAAAAGAAGACAAATTCTTCTTATACAAGTTACTAAGGAAGAAAGAGGCAATAAGGGAGCTGCTTTGTCAACATTTTTGTCTTTAGCAGGTAGATATTGTGTTTTAATGCCAAATTCTGCAAACTCTGGAGGTATTAGTAAAAAAATACCCTTTAAAACCAGAAAAAAAATGAAAGATATTATTAACACTATACAAATACCTAAAGAAATGTCAGTTATACTTAGAACTGCCGGATCACTCAAGACCAAAGCAGAGATAAAAAGAGACTATGAAAGTCTTATGAAGTTGTGGAATGAAATAAAAAATAAAACCATGAAATCAATAGCCCCTATCTTGGTTCATCAAGAAAACCACATAATAAAAAGAGTAATAAGAGATTACTTTTCTAATGACTTATCTGAGGTAGTAATAGAAGGGGATGAAGCTTACAAGCTTGGTAAATCGTTTATGAAGACCTTAATGCCTAGCAAAGTAAAACTAGTAAAATGCTTTAAAGAAGATTTGCCTATCTTTAACTATTATAATGTAGAAAAACAAATTGATTATATATTTAAACCTGAAGTTAAACTTAAATCAGGTGGCTCAATCGTAATAACCCCTACGGAGGCACTGGTATCTATAGATGTAAACTCTGGAAGATCTACAGCAGAAAGAGATATAGAGCCAACAGCTGTAAAAAATAACATAGAAGCTGCTAAAGAAGTCGCAAGACAGTTAAGGCTTCGTGACTTAGGAGGCTTAATAGTTATAGATTTTATAGATATGAATATTAGAAAAAATAATTTTTTAGTTGAAAATGTTTTAAAGAATTCTGTTAAGCATGATAGAGCGAAAATTCAAATAGGCCGTATATCTCCTTTCGGATTATTGGAAATGTCTAGACAGAGATTAAGACCTAGTCTTTTTGAAATTAATTTTAAAAACTGTACTGTTTGCGATGGACGTGGAATCATAAGATCTACAGAGTCACAATGTTTACAAATAATAAGAAATCTTGATTTAATTTTAAAAGATGAAGTTAAAAAAGAAATTCAGCTAGAGTTACATATAAAATTAGCTGAGTATCTACTTAATAATAAGTATAAATTAATAAATGATGCAAAACTTATGAATGGCCACTCTTTAAACATAATAGTTAATAATCAATATAGTGAAAATAAATTTTCTATTAGCTTTAAAAACTTGCCAAGAGATAATTCAGAAGAAGCGGAAAAAGGAATAGATACAAAGATTGAAAGGAACCTTAAACAAAACACCAAACAAAAAGTAGATAAAACTACCACCAAAAAACCTAAATCTATAAACCCAAAAAAGAAAATTAACAAACCTGTAAAAATCAAGCCTGTAAAAAAAGAAATTCTTGATGAAAGTCTAGGTGATAAAAAAATAGTAAAGTTAAAAAAAGTAAGATCAACTACACATAAGAATAAAAAGACTAATCAAGGAAAATTAAAGAAAGTTACGAATACTCCAAATAAAAACGAGTTAGATATTAGCAATGAAAAAAAAGAAGCAAAGAGAGGATGGTGGAAGAAATAACTATAACCATTTTTCTATTCTTATCAAAGCCTTAGCCAGATCCTTTTGAGCTCCTGCAAAAGAAAGACGGATAAAATACTTTCCATTTTTACTATCAAAATCTATGCCGGGTGCCGTAGTTATATTAATATCACTAACCATTTTTTTGCAAAAGGAAAAGGAGTCATTAGTTAGCTCTGATATATTTATATAAAAATAAAATCCTCCTTTGGGAAGGTAAAAGTTATCAAACCCTATCTCCACTAATCTTTTTTTTAAAAAATTTCTTTTCTTTAGATAATCTAAAACTACCTGATCAAAATAATCATAATATTTAAAAGTTTCTAAGGCAGTATATTGAGATATAGAAGATGGACTAAGGTAAATGTTCATAGCAAGCTTGCTAATTTTCTTTATATGTTTTACGTTGCTAATTATCCAACCAAGCCTCCAACCAGTCATTAAAAAATATTTTGAAAAACTATTTACCACTATGCCATTTTTATTAAATGATAGTAAACTTTTTTCATCAGACTTATTTTGATAGTTAATTCCATGATAAATCTCATCTGATATCAAAAAAATATTTTTCCTTACACAAACTTCATTTATTTCTTTAAGTTTTAATTTTTCTAATACAACTCCTGTCGGGTTGGCGGGACTAGATATAATTATTCCTTTTATGTAACTGGGAAGGTTTTTAATTTGTTTTATATCTAAATTAAAATTATTATTCATAGAAGTATAGATGGTAAATACCTTAAAATTTAAAGCCTTTAAAATATTTTCATAGCATGGATAACCTGGAGAAATGATAGCTATTGTGTCTCCAGTATTAAAAATTGAAATTAATGTTAATAATATAGATGCTGAAGCTCCTGCAGTTATTGCAACCTGGTCTGTATTAATTAAGATATTATATTTTTCTTCATAATGTTTTACAATTGCTTTTCTTAAGTCAAAGAGTCCTATGGACTCTGTATAGCCTATCTTCTTATAAACCATTTCCTGTGATACTTTATCTAATAGTTGCTTAGGTAATGAGGCCGAAGGCTCTCCTAAAGAGAGATTAATAGTTTTCTTTCCCAAAGGATCTAATTCTTTTCCTTTTTCAAATATTTTTATGGCGTAAAATGGTTTTATTTTATCTTTGCTAGAAAAAACTATGGTATCCTCCTAAATTAGGATTATGCTCTATTTTACTAAAAATTTTAAGCCCTTATTATTCTCTTTAATCTTATTTATATTTTTCATAGAGATTAATAAACTTTATTCTAATTTTATAAGAGATACAGAATTAGAATTAGCTTTAAAAACTTGGTCTGATCCTATATTTAAAGCAGCAAATATCGATCCAAAAAATATTAAAATTCACATTATCGGAGATGATAGAATTAACGCTTTTGTAATGGATGGCAATAATATGTTTCTGAATACAGGTCTGATTACAAAAGCAGGAAGTGCCAGCGGTATTATAGGAGTTATTGCTCATGAAACTGGACATATTTCGGCAGGGCATATATTAAAGCTAAAAGAGAAAGTAAAAACTTTATCCAACAATCAATTCTTTACCAGTTTATTAGGGTTAGGAATATTATTAGTAGGAGCAAAGAATCAATCAATATCTAAAAATGATAGTGAAAATATTGCAAAGGGAATTTTATCAATAGGCCCGGATATTACTAGAAGAAGTTTTTTTGCTTTTAGTAGAGCAAATGAATATGCAGCAGATGCATTAGGTATAAAATATCTTAAGGCGGCTAATAGAGATCCTGGGGCATTAGGTATAATATTAGAACAGCTAGCAGGAAAAGAGTTATTAATTCCTGAAAGACAAGATCCTTTTTTAAGAACTCATCCTTTATCTAAAGAAAGAATAAAATTTATTAATAAACATAAACTATCAAAAAAAATTAAAGAGCCAAAAGAAGATAAGGCAGTTTATAGAAGGCTACGTGCAAAATTAAATGCCTTTACTGATTCTCCAGGCAAGACATTGCTCCTCAATAAAGAAAGTTCCTTATATGATAGGTATGCGCGAGCTATAGCTTACTTTAGAATTCCTATGTATGAAGAAGCTATCTTATCTATTAACTCTTTATTACAATCATATCCTAATGATCCTTTTTTTCTTGAATTAAAAGGTCAAATATACGCAGAAAATGGCAGAGTAGAAGAAGCAATTTTAGCCTACAGAAAATCTTTAGATCATATAAATGAGCCAGCTCCCTTAATAATGTTAGCACTAGCTAATATGCTGCTAGAAAAAAAGAATAGCATAGTATTATACAAAGAGGCCAAATCCCTATTAAATAAAACAATACTTTTGGATCCTACTAACTTTTTAGCTTGGCATTTAAAAGGTATAGCCCATATTAAGTTAAATGAAGTAATTTTAGCTAACCTTTCTGCAGCAGAAGAATTTCTTATCAGAAGAGATTATGACAGAACTAAGTATTTTGCTAAAAAGGTTTTAGATGCAAGTGAGAAAAACAGCTCTGAAAATATACGTGCTAGAGATATTCTAAATATTGTAAATTAATTTAAACTACTATATTAATTATAATATGAAATTTTTATTTAATATTTTAATCTTTTTTTCAATAACTAATTATAGTTACTCTAGTGAGAAATTTAAATCAAATCCTCAATTTGAGTCTATTATTGAGGATTTTTTATTAAAAAACCCTGAAGTAATAATTAAATCATTAGAAAACTTTAGAAATGAGCAAGAAAGCAAACTAGAAGAGTCAATTAATTTAACTATAAATAATTATTATAAAAAAGAAATTTATAATAATTTTCCTTTCACAGGAAATAAGGCAGGTGAAATTATAATTACAGAGTTTATAGATTATAATTGTGGATATTGTAAAAAAACTTTAAAAACTATCAATAAGCTTGTTAAAAGTAATAAAGATCTTAAGGTAATTTTTATAGACTTTCCTATATTATCAGAAACTTCTTACTCTGCTTCTAAAGCAGCATTAGCTGCTTATAAACAGAATGCCTATTTTGAATATCATTCATCTTTACTTAATGAGAATAAAAAAATTAATGAACAATATTTGTACCAATTAGCCGAAAAGCTAAATCTTGACTTAGTAAAATTTAAAAAAGACTTTAATTCAGATTCTACTATAAATACTATAGAAGCCAATATTAAATTTGCCAGGAAACTAAATATTAGAGGAACTCCTAGTTTCATAATTGACAAAAAGATTCATCCTGGTGCATATGACTATAACAAGCTGCAAGATATTATTAAGAATTCATCTTTTTAAATGAGAATAAATGATAATTAATAATTTAGGTACTGTAATCTATACCATTTTTTTTGGGAAAAAGGTAGGAGAAGATGCTATAGGTAATAGTTACTTTATTTCTAAAAAAAACCCTCTTAAAAAATGGATTTTATATAAAAAAAAAGTAGATCCTACAAATATTCCTATAAACGGCCAAATCTGGCTTACAAATGATACTGCTTATTTGAAAGATATCGTTAGTGAAAAGAAAAACTATAACTGGCAAAATGAAAGAGAAGTAAATATGACTGGAACTAAGATGTCATACCATCCAGCGAAAAAATTAAATAATTTAGATTTACCTTCTAAGCAAAAAAATCATAAATTTTGGAAGCCTAAATAAAATGTCTAATAAAAAAATATTTTTACCAGAATATTGGAAAGGAAAGAATAAGAAAAGACTATCCTGTAAGGAAAAAATAAAGATATTAAATAATAATTTAGATGAATTAGATATAATGTTAAAAGATGTTTATGACGAGGCAGTTTTAATTGGAATAGACGAAAGTCAATTAAAAGAAGTTTTGAAAAAAATGATAATTAATATTAAAAGTAATTTAAGAGATGTATAAAATTTTCTTTTTTTATATTTTATTTTTTTTTTTTTACATGAGTAATCTTTTTTCTCAATATAATGCCAAGCTTAGGGCCATTGACAGAACTACAGGAAGATCATTCATATTAAATGCTCCTATAAATAAAGAAATTAATTTTTCTAAATTATTAATAAAAGTAAAATATTGTTATCGCAATCCTATTGATATGAAAATTGAAAATTATGCATATGTTGAAATTAAAAATTTAAAACAAAAGGATATAATTTTTAGTGGCTGGATGTTTTCCTCTAGCCCAAGTTTAAATAGTTTAGAACATCCTATTAATGATATTTGGCTTCTAGAATGTGAAAAGGAAGCTAACTAATTAAAATTACCTCTTTTAAGTGGTAATAGATTATTTGGTATAAAACCAGATGGAAAAAATTTGAAAAAATTTGCTTTTTTCTTAATTCCTCTTTTAAGTATTCTTTTAAAAAAAGTATCCGTTACTTCAACAGCACCAAACCGTTTTAAATGGTCGTTTATGAATTGTGTATCTATAAAATCATACTCACCTACTGATAGTCTCTCTATTAAATGTAATAAAGCAAACTTAGAAGAATTTGTTACTAAACTAAACATACTTTCTCCAAAAAAAACACCTCCTATAGATACACCGTATAATCCTCCAACTAGTTTTTTATCAAGGTAACACTCTACACTATGAGCATGGCCTTGTTCAAATAACTCTAGGTAAATTATTTTTATAGTTTCATTTATCCATGTATCTTGTCTAGCTGAAGTTAACCTAGAACAATTTTCAATCACGTTATGAAATTCCATATTTACTGCTATTTCAAACGGATTCGATCTAGCTAATTTCTTTAATTTACTTGGAATCTTTATTTTATCAAAAAAAAATATTCCTCTTTTTTTAGGCTCTATCCAATAAATCTCTTTACTTTTAGCTGTTTCTGCCATGGGGAAAAGGCCTTGCTTATAAGCATTCAAAACAGTCTCAATAGGTATATTATAATTTTTTGATCCAGTATTACTTTTTTTCAAGATATTCTTCTAACCACTTTATATCATAATTATTAGACTTAAATTCTTTTGAAGAAATTATATCTTTATGTAAATCTAGGGTAGTGTCTATACCCTCTATAATAAACTCGTTTAATGCTCTAATCATTCTATTTATAGCAAGATTTCTATCACTTGCATGTACTATTAGCTTTCCTATTAAACTATCATAATAGGGTTCTACTTTATAGTTTTTATATGCTGCTGAGTCTACCCTTACACCTGGCCCTCCTGGGGTATGATAAGAATTAATTATACCAGGAGAAGGCAAGAATGTTTTTGAACACTCAGCATTAATTCTACATTCTATTGCATGGCCAGTAAATGTAATATCCTTTTGTTTTAAATTAAGCTTTTTCCCGCTAGCAGCTTTTATCTGTTCTGAAACTAAATCAACTCCTGTTATCATCTCTGTTACAGGATGTTCAACCTGTAACCTTGTATTCATTTCAATAAAATAAAATTTATTATTTTCGTACAACATTTCTATAGTTCCAGCCCCTTCATACTTAATATCTTTCATAGCTTCGATAATAGCTTTCAAAACCTTTTTTTTTTCAGATATATTTATGTTATTTGCTGGAGCTTCCTCAATAACTTTTTGATGTCTTCTTTGCATTGAGCAATCTCTCTCACCTAAATGAATAACATTTCCATGCTTATCTGCAAATATTTGAAATTCTATATGCTTTGGCTTCTGTAAAAATTTTTCCACGTATACTTCATCATTTCCAAAGTTAGCTTTTGCTTCTGCTTTAGCTAATTGAAATTGTTCTATTAAAACATCCTCACTCTGAACTACTTTCATTCCTTTTCCTCCACCTCCAGAAGCCGCTTTTATTATAATAGGATAACCAATCTGAGCAGAAGTTTTTCTTAGACTATTTAAATTTGAAATATTTCCCTTTGATCCAGGAACTATTGGAATTCCTGTTTTTAAAATAGTTTCTCTGGCCTTAATTTTATCTCCCATAATTTCAATATGCTTTGCTTTTGGCCCAATAAAAGTAATGTTATACTCTTCAAGTATCCTAGCAAACCTAGAGTTTTCAGATAGAAACCCATAACCAGGATGAATAGCTTCTGCTCCTGTGAGTTCTGCAGCCGTAATTATAGCAGGAATATTTAAATAACTTTCAGAAGAACTATTACCTCCTATACATATGCTTTCTTCTGCCATCTTGACGTGCATGGCATTTATATCAGCCGTAGAATGAATTGCAACTGTTTTGACACCTAGCTCTTGGCAAGCTCTAATAATTCTTACAGCTATCTCACCTCTATTAGCTACTAGTACTTTTTTAAACATTATTACTCTACTATTATTAAATCCTGATCAAACTCTACAGGCATAGCATTTTCAACTAATATTTTTTTTACCGTACCAGTTTTATCACTCTTAACCTGGTTCATAGTTTTCATAGCTTCTATGATGAATATTATATCTCCTGTTTTAACTTTTACTCCTACCTTTATAAAGGGTTTAGCATTCGGTGAAGAAGAATGATAAAGAGTTCCTAACATCGGTGCTTTTACAGTATTTTTTATAACAGGTTTACGAGGTGAATCAGAATTTTTTTTATTATTATTAATTGAGTTGCTATCCTCAACAGTATTAATGATTGTTTTATTATTATCTATTTTAGATAACCTTATGCTTTGGCTTCCTTTTTTAACTTCTATTTCTGATAAATTATTTTTTTTCATTATCTCACTAAGGGAATTTATAGCTTCTTTATCAATTTTAAATTTAAACATACTTTTCCTTTACTTATTTAAGGTTAACTAAAGCCAAATCTATTGCTAACTCATATCCTAGAAATCCTAAACCGCATATTACTACACTACTTATATCAGATAAATAGGAATATCTTCTAAATTTTTCTCTACTGTAAATATTACTTATGTGAACTTCATATATCAACCCCTGAAATACTGTTAAACAATCTCTAATTGCTAGAGAGGTATGAGAATATGCTCCAGCATTTATTACAATAGCATTACATAATTCTAAGTTCTTTTGTATAAAATCTATAATTTTTCCTTCTGAATTAGAATGAAAAAAAGTTAATTTTGCATTTTTATTATTACAGTAAGTTAAAAGGCTTTTTTCTAAGTCTTTTAAATTCTTACTACCATATATATCCTTTTCTCTATTACCAAGAAGGTTAAGATTAGGTCCATTAATTATAAGTATTTTTTTATTGTTCATTTTTTTTAATTTTACTTATATTATTATAGAAATGTCTCAAAATAAAATACAAGTTTTTATTAATGGTAAAAAAGAATATTGTGATAATGAAAGTTCTTTATATAACTTTTTAAAATTTTTGAAAATAAGCAGTAATGGTATAGCAATAGAAATTAATCAAACCGTGGTGCCTAAATCTGAATATAAAAGAAAAATCATCAAAAAAAATGATAGAATAGAAATTGTTCATTTTATTGGAGGTGGATGAGTGAGCAAAGTATTAGATGATAAAGTAACTATAGCAAAAAAAAGTTTTTCTTCGAGACTCATAGTAGGAACAGGTAAATTCAGTAGCTATGATTTAAATAGAGATGCCTTAAAAGCAAGTGGTGCCCAAATTGTAACTGTTGCAATTAGAAGAGTTAATCTATCTAATAATGATCAGCCTAAACTTACTGATTTTATTAACCCAAAAAAATTCATTTTTTTGCCCAATACTGCTGGATGCTTTAATGCCAAGGAGGCTCTTAGAACCCTAAGATTGGCAAAAGACTTGGGAGGATGGGATATGGTTAAACTAGAAGTTTTAGCAGATGAAAAAACTTTATATCCTAATATGATCGAAACTATAAATGCAACAGAGAAACTGGTATCAGAAGGATTTAAAGTCCTAGTATATTGCAGTGATGATCCAATTCTTGCAAAAATACTAGAAAAAGCAGGCTGTTCAGCAATTATGCCACTTGGATCTCCTATTGGTTCTGGGCTTGGTATTTTAAATCCTCTTAATATTAAACTGATAATTGAGCAATCTAAAATACCTGTTATTTTAGATGCTGGACTAGGAACAGCTTCAGACGCAGCCTTTGCAATGGAATTAGGATGTGATGCAGTGTTAGTAAACTCTGCAATAGCTGAGGCTAAATACCCTTTAATAATGGCAAAGTCTTTTAAGAATGCAGTTATTGCTGGAAGACAAAGTTACCTAGCTAAGAGAATGAAAAAAAAAAAATATGGGGTTGCTTCTACACCCATCAGAAATTTTATATCAAGGAGATAACATGATTGTTCAAAATGAGAAAATAATTTTAAATAAAAGGCCCGTAGGTTTTCCGAGGGAAGACGATTTTAAAATAGTAAGTGAAAAAATAGAAAGTATAAATTACGGTGAAGTAATAATTGAAATTTTATGGCTTTCACTTGATCCTTACATGCGAGGCAGAATGAGTGAAGCTAAAAGCTATGCTTTACCTATTAAAATAGGAGAAGTAATTACGGGGGGTGCTGTAGGAAAAGTTGTAGTTAGTAATTGTCCTAATTATAAGATAGGAGAAATTGTGGAAGGTTTTACATTAGGTTGGCAAAAATATGCAAAAACTACTACTAAGTATATTAGAAGAGTTGACTCTACTCTAGCTCCTATACAAACTGCTGTAGGTGTATTAGGTATGCCTGGTATGACAGCATATTTTGGATTATTTGAAATATGTAAACCTATTCCAGGCGATAATGTGGTGGTATCAGCTGCCTCTGGAGCAGTAGGACAATTAGTAGGACAATTAGCTAAAATCTCTGGGTGTAATGTTGTAGGAATAGCTGGGAGTGATGAAAAATGCAAATACATAAAAGAAACCTTAAACTTTGATAATGTTATAAATTATAAAAATGAAAATGTTTATAGAAAAGTAAAAGAGTTTTTTCCTGATGGAGTAAATATTTATTTTGATAATGTGGGAGGAAAAATATCCGATGATGTTATTAGTAATATTGCCCCATTTGGTAAAGTTGGAGTATGTGGTGTAATTTCACAGTATAATGCTACTGAAATTGAGGCAGGAATGAGAGTACAAAGAGCTTTGCTTACCAATCAAGCTTCTGTAGAGGGTTTTTTAGTCTTTAGATTTGAGCAGAAGTATTATATTGCTAGAAAAAGAATGGCTAACTGGTTGCAGAAGAAAAAGTTAATTTGGAAAGAAGATATCATAGATGGTCTTGAAAATGCCCCTAAAGCCTTTATAGGTTTAATGAAAGGAAAAAATTTTGGAAAATTATTAATTAAGGTAAACTAATTAAAATAGCCTTTTTTATTCTTCCTCAATTAAGCTTATGTTTAAATCTTTTATTTGCTCTTTATTAATAAAATTAGGAGCTCCCATTAATAAGTCTTCTGCTTTCTGATTCATTGGAAACATAGTTACATCCCTGATATTTAGTTCATCAGCTATAAGCATTACTATTCTATCTAAACCTGGGGCTATTCCTCCATGAGGAGGAGGCCCAAACTGAAAGGCATAATACAAAGAAGGAAAGTTTTTTCTAATTGAGTCTTCAGAATACCCTGCTATTTCAAAAGCTTTTTTCATAATTTCTGGACTGTGGTTTCTTATTGCACCAGAGGAGAGTTCAATTCCGTTGCATACTATATCATATTGAAACGCTTTAATTTCTAAGGGATCTTTGTTTTTGAGACTTTCAATCCCTCCTTGCGGCATTGAAAAGGGATTATGACTAAAGTTAACTTTTCTTGTTACCTCATCTATTTCATACATTGGAAAGTCTACTATCCAGCAAAACTTATACTCATCATTTTCTATAATATTAAGCTCTTCTCCTAATTTATCTCTTACTTTTGCACTAAATTTAATAGCATCATTTTTTTTATCACATATAAAAAAAGCAGCATCACCATCTTTTATACCTAAACTATTTATTAAATCTTTATGCATTTTATTATCAATATTTTTTGCAATCGGTCCTTTACCTATTAGTTCCTCTTTTTCTTTTTCAAAAGTCATGTAACCTAAACCAGAAGCACCCTCATCTCTAGCCCATTGATTTAACTTATCAAAAAAAGATCTTGACCTATTATTTCCAACTTGAGCTAAAATAACCTTAACTATGCCTCCTTTATTAATTATATTCTTAAATATTTTGAAATTTACCTTTTCGTTAGAAAAAAAATCTGTGCATTCTCTTATCTTTAAAGGGTTTCTCAAATCTGGTTTGTCTGTGCCATAATCCTCTAAAGCTTTTGCGTAAGGTATTCTAGGAAAAGGAAATTCTGAAATTTTTTTTTTTGAAAATGTTGAAAATGTTTTATTGAGTATTTTCTCTAACAAAAAAAATATATCCTCCTGTTCTATGAATGCCATCTCAATATCTAACTGATAAAACTCCCCGGGGCTTCTATCGGCTCTTGCATCTTCATCTCTAAAACATGGTGCTATTTGAAAATACTTATCAAATCCTGCGACCATTATTAATTGTTTAAATTGTTGTGGTGCCTGAGGTAGCGCATAAAACTTACCCCTGTGAATTCTAGATGGAACTATATAATCTCTTGCACCTTCTGGAGAAGCTGCAGTTAGTATAGGTGTTTGAAATTCTATAAAACCCTCTTCTGTCATAATATTTCTAATAAATTTAATAATTTCACTTCTTAAAAGAATATTCTTTTTAACTTTTTCTCTTCTTAAATCTAAAAATCTATTTTTTAACCTAACTTCGTCACCATAAAACTCATTTCCTGCTACTTGCATTGGTAGGACCTTAGCTAAAGAAATAACCTTAACCTCGTTTACTGCAACCTCTATACTTCCGGTCATAATCTTCTTATTAATAGTTTCTTGAGACCTTAATATGATCTTTCCATAAACTGATATTACACTTTCTACTTTAATATCTTCCAATTGGCTGAATATCTTATTTTTTTTGTCTATTACAACTTGTGTAAGGCCGTACTGGTCTCTTAAGTCAATAAAGAGAAGGCCACCATGATCTCTTTTGGAATGTATCCAACCTGAAAGCCTAACTGTTTTATTTATATCAGCTTCCGTTAATTCTCCACAATTATGTGTTCTATATTGATGCACTATAATCCAATTATAAATATTCTAAACTATCCTATTTTTTAGAAATAATAAAGACATAGTATATGTTAAGATCAATTATTTTTTTAAGATTATTTCCTGGGGTCTATCATATTTGATAGACTCTCCTCTACCAGATAAGCTTGGGTTTTTCATAAAATATTGGTGAGCAGAAACAGAATCTTTTTTTGATAAAATACGCTTATAACTTCCATCGTAGTCCATTTTCCAGGCCTGTGTTTTATCATTTAAGTTTGCTACCATAATTTGATTTAAAATTTGCTTGTGAACTGTTTTATTAAGAATAGGAACCATTACCTCATATCTGCGGTCAAAGTTTCTTGGCATTATATCGGCAGAGGAAATAAAAACTTTTGCATTCGCTGAAGGCATTCTTTTTCCATTGCTAAAACAAAAAATTCTAGAATGTTCAAGAAACCTACCTACTATACTTTTTACAAATATAGTTTCTGACAATCCTTTTACTTGTGGCCTTAAGCAACATATTCCTCTTACTATGAGCTCTACTCTAACCTTAAATTTACTTGCATTGTATAAGGCTTCAATTATTTTTTCATCTACTAAAGAATTACACTTAAACCAAATTTCGCCATTCTTCCCTTCTTTTTTAAATTTAATTTCTTGATTAATAAGCTTGACTATATCGTCTCTTAAGTTGTAAGGAGCTACACTTAAATGGTTCCATTTTTTTGGAGCTGAATATCCTGTTGCCATATTGAAAAAGTCTTGGCTGTCTTTAGCAATCAGATTTTCACAGGTGAATAATGATAAGTCTGTATATAACTTAGCTGTATCTTTATGATAGTTTCCTGTACCAAAATGTACATACGTTCTTAAACCATTTCTTTCTTTTCTTACAACTAATGATATTTTAGCATGGGTTTTTAATTCTACTGATCCATAAACTACTTGTACTCCATATCTCTTCAGGTAACGTGCTACTTTAATATTCGCTTCTTCATCAAACCTTGCCTTTATTTCTAATAAGGCTGTAACAGACTTTCCTTCTTCTGCAGCTTCTGCTAAGGCTTCTATAATTTCATTATTTTCTTTAGCTGTACGATAAATTGTCTGTTTTATAACTAAAACTTTTTTATCCTTGGCTGCTTTTCTCAAAAAATTTACTACCACTTCAAAAGACTCATAAGGGTGATGTATTATCATATCTTTTTTTCTTATTGCAGCAAAGTAGTCATCCTTAGCATCAACAATTCTTTCTGGGAATCTTGGTTGATATTTTTTCCATCTAAGTCTATTCGGACATTTATTATAAATTTCTTTTACTGAATCTATATCTAATATCGCATCAAATTTCATTATATACTTACTATTTATTTTCAATGATTTAACTATCAAGTTTTTTAAATCTTTTGGCATAAATTTACTTATCTCCAGAAGAGTTACACTGCCAAATCTTCTTTTTTTTAATTGATTCTCAAAAGTTGTAACTAAATCTTCTGCCTCATCAATAAACTCAATGTCACTGTCCCTAATTATTCTAAAACTACCATAAGAAATAAAGTCATATCCATTAAATAACTTCTCTATAAACATTACAATTAAATCTTCCGTTCTGATGAATTTATTAGAATTTTTAATTTTAATAAATTTATTGATCCCTTTTGTGAAAGGAATAACAACTTTTATTATTTTTTTATTATTTGACCTTGATAACTTTAAAACTAAGCATAGCCCTAAATTAGGGACAAAAGGAAAAGGATGTGCTGGATCTACTGCTACTGGAGTCAGAAGTGGAAATATTTCTTTTTCAAAATAAATCTTTAGCCAATTTTTATCGGAGATCGATATTTGATTTCTATCTTGAATTTCTATTTTATATTCTTTTAATTTTTCCTGAATTTCTATCCAACAATTATTTTGTACTATTTTTAATTCAACTGATTTTTTAATAACCTCAGGTAATGACTCAGATGGTAACAAACCATCAATGCTAGATAAAAATATATCGCCATCAATTTGTCCTTTTAAGCCAGAAACTCTTACCATAAAAAATTCATCTAGGTTAGAGCCAGAAATGCTGAGGAAATTAATCCTTTCTAATATTGGATGTTCTTCATTAAAAGCTTCCTCAAGAACCCTTTTATTAAAAGCTAACCATGATAACTCTCTATTTAAAAACTTATTCTCGTGATTAGTTACTGGCATGTTCTAGTGCTTTCTTTATTATTGAAAGAGAAATATCACTTTTTTTCTCTAGACTGATTTTATTTAAATTGTTTATAAATTTATTAATTGCCTCATACGACCTTTCCACTCTAACAACTATGTAATCAATTAGTTTTTTATTCATAAATATTCCTTTATCTTTTAAAAGCTTAAGCATCAGTCCTCTAATTATTTCGTCTGTAGGAAGTGAAATTTCTACTTTAGGCAGTTCTAGTAATCTTGATTTAATATCATTTAAGTTTATATCTAGAGATAAAATACTTTGATTGCAAGTTAATAAAAATTTAAAATTATTTTCTTTCTTATAATTGATTAAATGCAGTAAAAATTCAAAGTTTTTAATTTTTTCTAGGTCCTCTACTGCTAAATTTTTATTGTCTGTAACATTTACATCCTCCGTATTAATTTGATCTCCTGTATATACATTGCATTTACTTTTTTTTTGCCAAACACTAACTAGATGTGACTTTCCACAAGATTTAGGACCCACTATTATGAGTCCACTGCCTCCCCATTCAGGATATTTATCAATCCATTTTATTGCATCTATATTAGATAACCCAACAATGTAGTCACTTCTATTTTGAGCTTCTCTATATTCGAGTTTAAGTGCCTGTTGTTTCATTATTTTTTATAATTATTTATATTGAATAAAAATTTTTTATAATATAAAAAAATAATAGATGCCATAGGGATAGAAAAAAAAACTCCTACTATTCCTAGCATTGATCCAAAAATAAAAACGGAGAATAAAATTACTAGAGGGTGAACTCCTAACTTTTTTCCCATAATTTTAGGTGTAAGAAAATACCCTTCTAAAAGAAATGATAGTAAGTAAACTAATATTAAATAAAAAAGATAATAGAAATCAGCAAACTGTAACAGTGTAAGATAGGCTGCAACTATAAAGCTTATAAAAATCCCAAAATATGGTAAAAGCGAAAAAATCCCAGAAAATATTCCTAATAATATCGAATACTCAATACCTATTAAATAAAAAGAAATTACATAATAAATACTTAATATAGTACTTATAAGGAACTGCCCTCTCAAAAATGAAGCCAATATAGTGTCTAACTCTCTTATATTTGTTTTTATCTTTTTTTGATAAGTTTTAGGTATATTATTATTTATAAATAAAGTAATTCTGTCCCAATCATTTAAGCAGTACCAAGCTACTACAGGAGTAATGATCACTATGCTTAAATAATTAAAAATAGCTAAGGAAGATAAAAATAGTTTGTTTACAAAATTTTTTAATATTAAACCCAGGCTAGTATGCAAGCTTTTAATAATATCTACATGGTTTAATTCAGTGAAAGATTTATTTAAAAAACCTGTAATTTGAGAAATATAATTTTCAACTTTTTCTACTAAGCTGGGAAACTTCTCTAAAAAGTCTAAAGTTTGTTGTATTAATATAGGTATAATAAGAATAGAAACTAAAAACATTACCCCAAAAAAAGTTATAAGAATTACAGTAGTTGCTAAATATCTTTTTATTTTTTTATTTTCTAACCAATCTACTAATGGATCTAAAATATATGCTATAAATACCCCTAAAAAAAAAGGGAAAAGCACTTTATAATATAAAAAAGAAGTAACAATAATTGATAAAAAAGTAATCAAAAGTAATAGTTTATTTATTTGTAGTTTATTCATTGTTATTAAAAAACCCTCCTTATATTCCAAATAAATTTATCTTTTTTAATATTTAAATTATTATTTTCTAACTCTGAAAGAAACTTATCTTCATTAATTATTTTAATTTTGGCATCAGATTTAGTAGAAGTGAGGTTAAGTATTTTAAATTCTTTAACATTTTCGCTATTTTTAATAATATTTTTTATATTTATCCATTCTTTAAAGCTTTCATATCCTATAGTCAATTCTATTATAGTTTGCGATTTTATTTTTTTAATATTATCTTCTACCCAGTGATCATCAAATGAGTTAGTAAAAGTATTGATAATATCAAATAATTCTAAATTTAGTCTTTTTTGATCTGATTTTTTTATAATTTTAATATTTAGCTCTTCTTTAGATAATCCATTAAAACATCTTAAAGATATATTATATTTTCCTTCTTTTTCTTCAATCTTTAAGAAAGGTACTAAAACTTTTTTTACTCCATATTTCAATGCTAAATTTCTAATTTTATTAAAATTAAGTTTTCTAACATCTTCAGAACTTAAAATAAGTAAATCTTCTATATCACCCTCTGGAATTATAAACTCTGTTAAGTTAGCATCAAATGGTCTCTCAACCCATGTTTGAAACCATGGGTTTGGATCATCCCATAGAACTAATTGATCATTGAAACTCATAAGGGGAATAATAAGAGTTTTAGGTCCAACCCCTGCATAATAATCAATTTTATTTATATCGAGTAGCTTTTCTATTTTATTTAAATCAAAATTAACGGTTATTAAAGCACTGTATCTACCTTGGGTAAACTTTTCATTTTGTATGGAATAACTAGTTACCAAAGAACTAGGTTCAATGGTATTTACTAGCTCTATAATTTCCTGATTATTAGAAACTGTTATCCAACTTAAGAATCTTTTTAAACCAGTAAGATAAGATTTTTGCAGGCCTATTTTTCTATTTTCTTGATTTTTTTTTAATTCAAAATCTATAAAAATATCCTTAACAGTAGACTTTGATGTATCATTAGAATAAGTTTGTTGTATATTTGCAAATAACATGTAAATAAAAAAACATAGAGATGTTATATTTATTTTTATTTTCAAATTTTTATAACCAGATACATAAATTATAATAACATGCGCACTAAAAAAGACTATAACTTTTCCTATAAGAAGTCTGGTATAGATATAAAAAAAGCAGATAAATTAATTAAGAAAGCTAAGCCATTTATTAACTCTACTAGGAACCTTAATTCAGTAGGAGAGATAGGAGGGTTTGGTGGTCTTTTTAAAATTAATATAAAAAAATATAAAAACCCTTTATTAGTTGCAGCAACAGATGGTGTAGGTACTAAACTACTTATAGCAAAGAAACTTAATAAATTAGACAAAATAGGCATTGATTTAGTAGCCATGTCAGTAAATGATATAATTGTTCAAGGAGCCAAGCCTCTCTTTTTTTTGGATTATCTAGCTGTAGAAAAAATAAACGAAAAAAACTTTATTTCTATTATGAAAGGGATTACAGAAGGATGTAGACTATCAGGCTGTGCTCTTATAGGTGGAGAAACTGCAGAATTACCAGGAGTATATCCAAAAGGTGGTTATGATCTTGCCGGTTTCTGTGTAGGTATTGTTGAAAGCAAAAACCTCCTACCTAAAAAAAATATAAAAACTGGTGATATAATATTATCTTTACCTAGTTCAGGAATTCATTCTAATGGTTTTTCACTTATTAGAAAAATTATTGATATTAAGAAAGTTTCTTTAAAAAAGAGACTTTATAATAATAGTACTCTAGGAAGTTTATTAATTAAACCAACAAATATTTATGTCAAACCTATATTAAAATTATTAAAAAACTCTAAAATAAAAGCATTAGCTCATATTACTGGCGGTGGAATAATTGATAACGTAAGAAGAGTTATACCAGATCATTTAGGAATAAAAATTAATAAAAAAAAATTAGACTTTAATAAAAAAAATACTATTTATTATTGGCTTAAAAACAGTTGCAACATACCTGAAAGTGAAATGATTAAGACATTTAATTGTGGTTTGGGAATGATAATAATAATCCCTAAAAAGGAAAAAGAAAATGTTTTTAGTGTTTGTAGAACTATTAAGCAACCTTTAAAAGAAATAGGTGTTATTACAAATGAAAAAGAGGATACTTTTTGTTAACTAACTAACTCTAGCTTACTGAAAAAAAAGCCCATCTCGATTTTAGCATTTTCTTCACTGTCGGAACCATGAACAGCATTACATTGAATATCACTTCCATATAACTTTCTAAGTGTTCCCTCTTCTGCCTTCTCTGGATTTGTATTACCCATAACTTCTCTATAAAATAATATAGAATTTTCAGCTTCTAAAACTTGGACTACTATAGGACCAGAAATCATAAAGTTTACTAATTCACTAAAAAATGGTCTTTCTCTATGTATATTATAGAAAGCCTCAGCTTGGCTTTTAGATAGTTTTATTTTTTTTTGAGCTACAATGTTAAATCCTTTATTTTCTAAATAATTTACAATTTTCCCTTGTAACTTAGCCTGAATTGCATCTGGCTTTATAATTGAAAAAGTTTTTGTTAAGTTCATGTTTAATCCTGATTAATTATTTATATATTTTATAACCATTTCCTCAAGCAATCTTACTCCAAACCCAGTTCCTCCTTTAGGTATCATAGGCTTATCACTTTTGGCCCAAGTTACACCAGCTATATCAAGGTGTATCCAATTTACATCTTTAATAAATCTTTTTACAAAGATAGCTCCTGCTGTAGACCCTGCTCCTCTTCCAGATCCTACATTTTTCATATCTGCAATATCTGAGCTAATATCCTTTTCATAACTACTATCTATCGGCATATTCCATACTTGCTCTCCTACTTCTTTTCCAGCCTTATCTAATAATGCAGCTAACTTATCAGAGTTAGAGAACATACCAGCTTTTTCTTGTCCAATACCTACTATAATTGCTCCAGTCAATGTTGCTAGATCTATTAAATTTTTTGGCTTAAAGGTTTTCTGTGCATACCAGACTGCGTCCGCCAAAACTAATCTACCTTCTGCATCTGTATTAATTACTTCAATAGTTTTCCCAGACATAGAGGTAACAACATCTCCTGGTCTTTGTGCCGTACCAGATGGCATGTTTTCTACTAATCCTACCACTGCAGATATATTTGATTTAACTTTACTTAAAGCTAGACTTTTCATTAGTCCTAATACCACTGCAGAACCTCCCATATCATACTTCATTTCTTCCATACCACCAGATGGTTTAATAGAAATTCCTCCAGTATCAAAAGTAACTCCCTTGCCCACAAAGGAAAAATCATAAGTATTACTTTTGGGGTTGCCTTTCCACTCTAACGAAACTACAAAAGGTTTATTCGCACTTCCTTGAGCAACCCCAAGAAGCGCTCCCATTTTCAAGCTTTTTAGTTTTTTTTCATCTAAGATATTAACTTTTAAACCATAACTTTTTAACTTAGCAGCTTCTTTAGCAAGCAGACTTGGCGTTAAGTTATTTGATGGTTCACTTACAAGATTTCTTGTTAAGAAAACTCCCTCTTTTAATGCATTATATCTAGACCATTTACTTTTTATTATCTTGTGATTTTTAGATATTAAAGTAACTTTATTAAAATGGTTTTCTCTTTTCTTTTTCTTTTCTGTAAAATACTTATTAAATCTGTATGTATTTAGTACCATACCATATAAGATATTAGCCTCATCGATCTTAATTTTTTCTAATGCTGAGACTATAAGTTTAATTTCTTTAATTTTTTTTGTGTTAAGTACTGAAGTAACATAGCTACCCAACCTTCCCCAATCATAAACGTTATTTATTTTTGAATAGTCTACCCCTATTAAGATTATTCTGTCAGCTTTTGAATGCTGGGGTAAAATTAATTCTACATTGCTATTATTATTATATTCTAGACCTGATATCTTTATTGCCTTATTTATAAAACCTTTTGATTTGGTGTTTATATTACTCAAATATTTTTCTAAAGGATTATTTTTTATACAAAAGAAAACTAATGTACCTTTATCATTTTTTAGATCTTCTAGAAAGCTTACTTGCATAAAATACTCCATCAATTTTATATAAATATATATTTTTATGTTATTATAATTGCTTTAACAAGAAAAAAATATGAACTTTTACAAATTTATTATTTTTAGATATTTATTTATAGATATTTTAAAGCCCTTCCTTGTAATATCACTAGTTTTAACTGGTATAGTTTGGCTTTCAAGATCTTTAAATTATATAGAACTTATAATTAATAAAGGTTTATCTCTGCCCGTATATTTTTGGTTTGTTAGTTTGATTGCTCCTAAAATATTAGCATTATTACTTCCTCTAATATCCTTTGCATCAATCTCATACTCATATAATAAACTTAAAGTGGACTCAGAGATAATAGCAATGGAATGTTCGGGTATTTCCAAAACATTTTTAATGATACCCGCCCTAATATTTGGTTTGTGTGTTGCTGTTTCAGTATTTATAATTGAAGCTCATATTAGCCCTAAAAATTATAAAAAGTTTAAAAATTTTCAATCGGATTTGCGAAATAATTTTGTTATTAGCTCTCTTCAAGAAGGAGAGTTTCATTCACCTTATCAAAATATCACTGTTTACATAGATAAGGTATTTAAAAATGGAAAGGTAAGTAATGTGCTAATACACGATACAAGAAATAAAAATGTTGAAAGTACAATAGTTGCTAAAGAAGGGAGAATATCTAATATTGCTGATAAGCCTCATATGGTAGTTTTTGAAGGTTCAAGATTCATTTATAATAAAAAAAGTAGACAGACTACAATAATGAATTTTAAAAAATATGAGTTTGAAGTAGATATTGAAAAAAAAAATCAAGGAATTAGGTTTAAACAAGTAGAAGAAAGGTCTTTGGGGGAGTTATTTAATAATCGTCAAATAAGTAATAAAAAAATTATAAATGAACTTGCATCTGAAGCTCACAGAAGAATTACATCGCCTCTACTAGTAATATTTATGTGTTTGGCTGCATCATGTACTATACTTTTTGGATCTAGCAAGAAACCTAATTCTTCAAAACGTATAGGTATAGTTTCTGCTTTTATAGTTTCACTTCAAGCTTTATATATTGCCTCAATAAATTCACTTAATTTTTCATTATTAACTATTATTTTTTTTTATTTCATGTTTTTTCTTATTATATTTATACCAATTATTTTGGTTGAGTATGAAAAAAAGATTTTAAAGTATTTAGATTTTTAATAACATGCATTTTAATACTGAATTTTTTAAATTTATTTGTAAGAGCTTTTTATTTAGTTGTATAATTACTTCCGTCTCCTTCTCTGCCGTGGTATTTATTGGAGACATAGTGGAATACGCAAAAAAGCTTTCTGACCATGATAACACTAATATAAAAATTTTAATTCAATTAGGAGCTTTGAACCTACCTAAAATGCTAATGGAAATACTCCCATTTGCTTTTTTATTTGGTGGTATGCTTTGGACAATTAGAGTGAATAAAAGTAAAGAATTATTAGTTATGAGAACCAGCGGTTTATCATTATTAAATATAAGTATTCCTATTTTTTTATCTTCTGTATTAGTGGGCATTTTTTTTATATTTATCTTTAGTCCGTTGATATCAGCCACACAAAAAAAAATACAAAAAGTAGAATTAGAAAAACTAGGAAAGCCAATCAATTCATTGCTTGTTTCTAATACGGGGTTTTGGTTAAAACAAGGCCATGAGACAGGTAGTGAAATTATATATGCTAAAAAACTAAATACTAAATCTATGCAATTAATTGATGTCGTAGTATTTAGCTTTGATCAAGAAAAGAAGTTAATTGAAAAAATTCAAGCTAAATCTGCTGAATTGAATAATTATTATTGGTTATTGAAAAGCATTTACTCAATAAATACTCTGGGAGAAGTTATCGAAAAAGATTTTGTTCGCCTAAATACTTCAGTAACTAATTCACAAATTAGAGAAGGCTTTGCACATCCTGAAACAGTATCATTATGGAGTTTATATTCATTTATTAAAATGTTTGAAAAAGCAGGGTTCTCAGCCCATAAGCATAGATTCCATCTATATAAGCTTATTTTCTTTCCATTATTATTAGCAGGAATGGGAACGCTTGGCGCAAGTTTTAATTTAGCTTCCACAGATACAAAGTCACTAAATATTGGATTATTTTATATGGTAATAGTAGGATTTATAATATTTTACTTTACCAAATTAATTAGCGCGTTAGCTATCTCAGGTAAAATTGGCTTAATACTATCAGCTTTCTTACCGTCATTGGTTCCAATCTGTTTTGCTATGCTTTTTATAATTCATGCTGATGAAAAGTAGTAATGATATTTAAGTCTAAAATAACCTATCTTTATATAATACTCTTTTTTACTATGAATTATTCTTACGCACAGCAAGATTTTTATTTATCAGCTAAAAAAGTTATTAAAAATGATAAAGATAATATTATTCTAGCTCAAGAAGATGTAGAAATAAGTCATAACCAAATAAAGATAAATGCCGATAGTCTCAAATATGATTTAAGAAAAGAGGAACTTCTTTTAAAAGGGAATATTAAAATTCTTTATGAAGCTACTGGCGATGTGGTCTTTGCAGAAAAAGCGCTCTTAAATAAAAATCTAAAAGATGGAATAATACAGAGTTTAGGGGTACTTATGGCTGACGATTCTAGGTTAGTTGCTAGCTCTGCAAACAAAGTAAGAAATAAAAATAAAACTATTTACAATAATATATCTTACTCAAAATGTAATAATTGCGATGATGAAAATGATGATAGTATTTTTTGGAAAATAAATGCTAAAAAAGCAACTCACCTTGAAAAAAGTAAAGTAATACTTTATGAGGATCTTGTTTTAGAAATTTTAGATCTTCCTGTATTATATTTTCCATTTTTCTATCACCCTGATCCTACAGTACAAAGAAAGACTGGTTTACTTTCTCCATCTTTTTCTTCCTCCACTATCTTCGGATATTCATATGAGCAGCCTATATTTATTAATTTATCTACAAATGCTGACTTAACGGTAGAACCCAAATTAACAGAAAAAGAAGGCTTGCTTCTAAAAAGTGGCTATAGGAAAAACTTTAACTCAGGACAACTGCATTTCAAAAGCTCCATAACTAGAGGCACCAAAGAGAGGCTTAATGAACAAACAAAAAAAGAAAATAGAGGTCATATAGATATAAATTTTGCTAACAACATTGGATCTGGGTTTGTTGCTGGTGGTAATATAAAGAGAGCAAGCGATAAATCATATTTATCTAGATATGAAATATCTGATGGGGAAACATTATTAACTCAAAACTTATACTTAGAAAAAATAAATACCTTTCAGAGTTTTTCAGGACAAGCAATAAAGTTTCAAACATTATCTGACGACTATTTGGAAGATAATTTACCGTTTATTAAACCTGCTCTAGTTTATAATTGGAACAATCTATGGAATTCAAAAAGGAAAAGAAATCATGAAACGCAACTAAAATTTCAATCTATTTCTAAAAAAAATAATAGTAATTTTAACTCTTTACATTTACATAATGACTCAGAAAAAAGCTATCTCATTGATAATATTTTGTTAAAAAATAATCTTTCCTTAGATTTAGATTTTTATAACCGTCAGCAAAACCAGCATAATAATCAAAACATTTTTAGACTTTTTCCTTCTGTAAGCATGACTTCGTCCTATCCTATGATTAAATATACTAGAAGAAAAAGTATTTTATTCGAACCAATAGCAAAAATTATTTATACTCAAGATGATAATAAACTTGAAAAAATTACTAATGAAGACAGTTTAGAAGTTGAATTATTATCTTCAAATTTTTTAAGTGAGAATAGATATTCAGGAGAAGATAGGAAAGAACATGGACTTAGATTAGGATATGGAATGCAATTGCAATTCAATAATGATAATGGATCCTTAAATAAGCTGCTTTTAGGACGAACTTATCATAATGAAAAACAAGACCAATTTAATTATATTAATGGCTTTGAGGACAATCATTCTGATATAGTAGGAAATTATTCTTTACTCACGGGGAATAAAAGCAGTCTATACTATGATTTTAGAATTTCTGAAGATTTCAGTCTTAATCGTAATAGACTAAAAACTAATTTTGATTTTGATAAAAGCAAAGTTAATGTAAATTATATTCAGGTTAAAAACTTTGCTAGTAGAAATAATCCTGATACTGAACAAATCTCTTATGGGTTTGAAAAAGAAATTTTTAATAACTGGAGTGCTAACTTTAATCAGCATAGAGATCTAGCAGGAGCTAGTTTTTCTACTCCCTTTAGAACAGACTTAGGATTAATTTTTGAAAATGAATGTGCTAAAATAAGTATAAATGTCTCCAGAGATAAATCCTATGATATTGATATTCCCTCTACAACAAATTATAATTTTAATATTAATTTATTTTAACTACTAACAAACATGAAATTTATTTTTTTTATACTTTTACTATTTTTTAACTCTCTAGGTTTTACTTATGAAATTACTATAGTTGCTAAAGTTAATAGTAATATAATAACCAATATAGACTTAAATAATAGATTACGCTTAGTGTTAGATTTATCTAACCTTCCAGATGAAGAAGATATAAAAGAGAAGCTAACACCTAGGGTATTAGATAGTCTAATAGACGATAGTCTTAAAAGACAGGAAGCAAATAAGCTCGGTATTTATGTTACAAACCAAGAGGTGGTTGCACATTTAAATCGTTTAGAAAAAAGATTTAAGGTAAAGGAAAATACACTTTTGGAAAAATATAAAGAAAAAAACATACCAGAAATTACAGTTGTAAATCAAATAAGAAGTCAATTATTATGGGAAAAGTTATTATACAATGTTGTAATAAAAGGTATTACCATATCAGAAAAAAAAATCTCTGAAACTTTTGATTTGATAATAGAAAAATCTGGAGAAATAGAATATAACATATCTGAAATATTTATTTCATTAGATAACAATGCAGCTGAACAAACAATAAAATCAATTTACTCGAAACTTGAAACAAAAAATTTTTTACTATTAGCTGAACAATTTTCAGATGGTATAGTATATTCAGGAGATTTAAAAAAAAACTGGACCAGGGAAAGTTTTTTGGAAAAGAATATTAAATTAGCAGTTTCTAACCTAGAAGTAGGTCAAATTAGTAAGCCAGTAAAGAGCGCTTCTGGATATCATATACTTTTATTAAATGATAAAAGAAAAACAAAAAAAATAAATAAAGATGAAACAGTTTATGACCTAAGCCAAATTCTCATAAAACTAAATGATGGCGATATTAAAAGTCAGGAACAGTATTACAAAGGTTTTTTAAAAACCATAAAGAATACTATAAAAGGGTGCGATGATTTGATAAATTTAATTGGTGAAATTCCAGAAGGATATGGAGGGAGCCTTGGAAGAGTCGAATCTAAAAATATAGAAAATAAGTTTTTATCTTCATTAATTAACCTTCCAGTAGGAGTGCTTAGTGATCCAATAATAACCAGCGATGGTGTTCATGGATTAATGATTTGTTCTCCTGTGATTCAAAACTCATTTGAACAATTTAAACAATCTATAGAAGCTAATTTGAGAAAGAATAAAATTGATAGCGCTGCTCAATCTTTGTTAAGTAGAATAAGAAAAAAAGCTCTTATAGAAATCAATAAACGATAATTTTGAGTGTTATTAAAAAAAACAATTATAGAGATTATAAAAGAATATAAAATTACACCTAAAAAGAGATTTGGGCAAAACTTTATATTTGATAATAACGTTTTAAATAAAATAGCGGATACAATCACTCCTGTTAGAGATAATTTAATAATAGAAGTCGGTCCAGGAGTAGGAAATCTTACTAGAAAGTTGTTAGAAAGAAAACCAAAAAACCTGATACTTATTGAGAGAGACTCTGACTTCAAAAATATTCTTGATGATTTACTTTTATTTTTTCCTAAAACAAATACTAAATTAATATTTAATGATTTCCTTAAAGTAGAGTTTGACAAGGTAGAGCTCTATAAGAATAGAAAAGTCAAAATTATTTCAAACTTACCTTACTATATTTCTACTCAAATATTAATAAAAGTTCTACCATTTAATGCTAATCTGTTAGAGGTTATCTTTATGTTTCAAAAAGAAGTTGCTGATAGGTTGTTAGCCATTCCAGGAAGCAAAAATTATAGTAAGTTGACAGTAATCGTTCAATATTGCTGTAATATTAACAAAATCTGTGATATCAAATCAAATGTTTTTTACCCTAAACCTGAGGTTAATAGTAGCTTGTTAAGGTTCACAAAAAAAAAATCTGTAAATAACCAAGTGTTTTCTATAATAAAAAAGTTAGTAAAGCTTGCATTTCAAAAGCGAAGAAAAACTATAAAGAATTCTTTATCTAGTATAAAGGGTATAGTAAAAATATTAAAAAAACTTAACATAGATGATAAGAGCAGGGCAGAAAACCTAAGTGTGAAACAGTATACTGACTTAGCGATAATAATTATTAATGAAAATCTAATTTAAAACTTTTCTAACAAAGTCTATTAAGCCTATTTGTCTTCCCCTTTTCAATCTTTCTGCAATAAGTATAGATTTTAATTTATTTAATGTATTTTCAATATCATAATTGATAATAATATAATCATACTCAGCCCAGTGAGTTATTTCTGAATTAGCTTCTGCCATTCGCCTATCAACCTCCTTCTTAGAATCTTGTCCTCTACTAAACAACCTTTTTTCAAGTTCTTTAGTGCTAGGAGGAAGTATAAAAATAGAAACCAGATGCTTAGGTTCTTGCTCCCTTAATGCTTGGGTACCTTGCCAATCAATATCAAATAAAACATCTTTACCATCTTTGATCCTATTTTCTACTAATCCTTTTGGGGTACCATAGTTATTTCCAAAAACAGAAGCAAACTCTAACAACTCATTATTGTTAACCATTCTTTGAAATTTTTCCTCATTAATAAAAATGTAATCTTTGTTATTTTTTTCACTTTTTCTTGGTTTTCTTGTAGTAACAGAAACTGATAACTTAATTTCTTTATCTTCTTCTAACAACCTCCTTGCTAAGGTTGTTTTTCCGGCTCCCGAAGGAGAAGATATAACTAACATTAACCCTAACCTTTTTATTTTATTTTTATTTCTCATTTTTTATTCTTTTCCATATTTTGACATTTTTATTATGTTGATCTAAATTTTTACTAAATCTATGCCCTCCTTGTCCATCACTTACAAAATATAAATAATTTGTTATGTAAGGGTTTGCAGCTGCTTTGATTGCCTCTAATCCAGGATTACAAATTGGGGTTAGTGGCATACCTTTTCTAGTGTATGTATTCCAAGGGTGATCTTTTTTTAAATCTTCTTTATAAATTTTTTTTGTTTTTAGTTTAGTTAATAAATTCTTTCCGTACAAAATAGTTGGATCTGACTGCAGCTTCATATTGTTTTTTAATCTATTATGAAATACACTAGAAACTAAATATTTTTCTTCTATAAACTTAGCTTCAGCTTCTATCAGAGAAGCCAAAATTAATAAATCATTGTTTGATTTTAAGTATTTAAAATTGATACCTTTAACTTCTTTTATTTTATTAACCATCCTATCCTTCATTCTAATTAATAAACTATTTATATTATCATTTCGTAAATAATAATACGTGTCTGGGAATAGAGTTCCTTCTTTCGGTATTTTTAAGACATCACCAATAATATATTGATTGCTTTTTAAAAGTGCTAAAGTTTTCTCTACAGTGTAACATTCTGGTATCGTAATTTTTCTATATATTAAATCATTATTATGAAAATTTTTTATTACTTTATATAATGATGTTTTTTTATCAAATTGATATTCACCTGCTTTTATTTTTTTATCAGATTTGGTGACTCTATAATAAAGATAAAATAGTTCTTTATAAGAAATTATGCTTTTTTCTTCTAACAATATACTTATATCTTTTAAAGACTTACCTTTATCTATGAAAACTATCTTATCTTTTATTAGAGGCCCAGAATAAAAGAAAAAGTAGCATACTAAAATAGTTAAAAAAGTTAAAAAAAAAAAATTCTTTTTATCACACTTTTCCCACTATTAAAGAAGCATTAGTTCCACCAAATCCGAAAGAATTAGATAAAGCATATTCAATATTCTTTTCTTTTGCCTCAAATGGAACTAAGTCCATAGGCAAAGGATCTAAGCAAGGCTTATGCAGGTTTAAAGTTGGAGGAATTACACCATTATAAATAGCCAAAATTGAGAAAATTGCCTCTACAGCTCCTGCAGCACCTAATAAATGTCCTATTGATGATTTCGTAGAACTCATAGAAATATTATTTAGATTATTTTTGAATAGTCTAGTAACAGAACCTAGCTCAATTTCATCTCCTAATGGAGTAGATGTTCCATGAGCATTTATATATTGAATTTTTTCTAAAGAAACTTTTCCATTATTAATAGCGTTATTCATAGATCTAAAACCACCGTCACCGTCAGCAGCAGGTGCTGTAATATGATATGCGTCACCCGATAACCCATATCCTATAATTTCTGCATAAATTCTAGCTCCTCTTTTTTTGGCCTTATCATAATTTTCTAGTACTATAACTCCTGCACCTTCTCCCATAACAAAACCATCTCTGTCTTGGTCCCATGGTCTAGAAGCTTTTTCAGGGATATCATTAAAATTTGTAGATAGGGCTCTTGCTGCTGCAAAACCTGCTATTCCTAGTCTAGAAACTGCTGCTTCCGCTCCTCCTGCCAGCATTACATCTGCTTCTCCAGCTTTTATAATCCTTGTAGCATCGCCTATAGCATGAGCTCCTGTTGAACACGCGGTAACTACTGAGTGATTTGGTCCTTTTAACCCGTGTTTGATAGAAATTTGACCTGAAGCTAAATTAATTAAACAGGAAGGAATGAAAAAAGGGCTCATTCTTTTCGGACCTTTTTCATTAAGGGTTTCATTAGCTTTAGCAATAGATTGCAGTCCTCCTATACCTGATCCTACCAACACTCCTGCTCTTAAACAAGCTTGATCATTTTCTGCCTTCCACCCTGAGTCTTCAATTGCCTGATCTGCTGCTGCCATTGCAAATATTATAAAATCGTCTACTTTTCTTTGATCTTTTTTCTCTAGATGATTATCTGGGTTGAAACCAAAATCTTCATCAGAACTAGGGATTTGCCCAGCTATTTTTACGTTTAGATCATCCGTATTAAAAGATTTAATTTTTTTTATTCCAGACTTTCCATTTAATAGCCTCTCCCAAGTATCCTCAGTTTTATAAGCGAGGGGAGTGACCATCCCTATTCCTGTCACTACTACTCGGTTCATTATTTCCTCAAGCTTTTTCTTCTATAAAAGTTACTGCGTCCTTAACTGTAACTATTTTTTCAGCTATGTCATCAGGTATTTCACATTTAAACTCTTCCTCAAAAGCCATAACTAATTCTACTGTATCTAAACTGTCAGCACCTAAATCATCAATAAATGAAGCTCCCTCAGTTACTTTATCTTCGTCAACCCCTAGATGCTCTACTACTATTTTTTTTACTCTTCCCGAAATATCACTCATGCTCATCCCTTTCATTAAACATTAATTAAAATTAGTATACTATTTTTAAAATATTTCAAATACTTTATGCAAAAAAAAATCTAAATATACAGACCACCATTTATGTGAACTGTCTGTCCTGTAATATAACCAGCCTCATCACTACCTAAAAAACAAACTAGTTTAGCAACTTCATCTGGCTTTCCTATTCTTCCTAAAGGAATATTTTTCTTTAGTAATTCCTCATTTTTTTCCAATATATCTTTTGTCATATCAGTTTTTATAAATCCCGGTGCTACACAATTTACTGTAATATTTCTACTTGCAACCTCTAAAGCTAATGATTTGCTCATTCCTTCTAATCCCAACTTTGAGGCAGCATAATTTGATTGTCCTATGTTTCCACTACTTCCTACTACAGACGAGATATTAACGATTCTTCCATATCTGTTTTTTATCATAACTTTCAAATAATTTTTTATTAAAAAAAATGTGCTATTTAAATTTAAATTTATAACATCTTCCCATTCAGAATTCTTCATTCTCAAAGCAAGGTTATCTCTGGTAATACCAGCATTATTTATCAAAACATCTATCTTATTGTCAAATTTTTCTAAACTTACTTTTACAATTTTATCTAAACTCTCATTCTTACTTAAATCAGCATCTATAAAATTTATTGACGGACTAAATTGATTTGCAAAATTCTTTAGTTTTTCTTTATTTGAACCTGATATTATTACATTTGCTCCATGTGAAACCATGCTTTTTACTATTTCACTTCCAATTCCTCCTGCACCTCCTGTTACAAATACATTCTTACCCTTATAGTCTAATTTCATTTTATTTCCTTAGCAAAAATTTCAATTTCTTTTGCGGTGCTTATATTTTTAATAATAAAACTTTTATCTATTCTTTTAATAATTCCAGACAATGTGTTGCCGTAACCTATCTCATTATATGTATTTACATTTTTCTTGCTCATATACTTAATACTATCGTACCATTTTACTGTAGAGAAGGTTTGGTTGTACAAACTGTCAATAATATCATTAATGTCATCAAATGGTTTCGCCTTAAAGTTAATTACAATTTTGATATTAGGCAACTTAAATTGATATTTTAAAAACTCTTTTTTTAAATCATCTGCGCAACTTTTCATGTAAGAACTGTGAAAAGGAGCGCTAACTTTTAGTTTTACTGACCTTATTTTTAAATCAATTGCATATTCAATAGCTCTATCAATTGCAGTTTCATCTCCTGATAAAACTATTTGAGTTTCAGTATTATAGTTAGCAATATCACATATCTCATTACTATTAGCATTAAGGTTTAGTATTTTTTTAATTTCTTCTATATCTGCTCCCATAAAAGCTGCCATTGCTGTTTTGGATTTTGATGAAGCCTCTTGCATTTTTCTACCTCTAAAGTATAAAATTTTAGCCGTATCTGCTAAACTTATACTATCAGCAGCAGCCAAAGCTGTATATTCTCCTAAAGAATGTCCTGCATATAAATCAATGAAGTTTTTTAAGTTAATTTTAAAATCTTTTTGTAAAATGCGTATGATTGCCATAGATACACACATTATTGATGGTTGAGCATTCTCGGTAAGTGTAAGTTCATCTAATGGTCCATTAAATATAATATTTGATAGGTTTTTTGACAAACTATCATTTATTTCATCAAAGACGTCTCTTGCAGATAAAAAATTTTCATAAATTTCTTTTCCCATACCAACTCTTTGAGATCCCTGGCCAGGAAAAACAAAAGCTTTTTTAGTTTCTATAGACATAAATAAAACAAATTAAATAAAAATAAGACTTGCATGATTAATTATTTTAATTATATTTCAACATTTATAAAGGTTTTTATTAAATTATGAATTTATATGAAACAGTATATGTTATTAAGCAAGATTTGGGAACGCAAGATTTAAAGACCTTAGAGGAAAAATTTGAGAACTTACTAAGGTTAAAGAAATCTTCTATAGAATATAAAGAAAATTGGGGTTTGAGGACACTCGCCTACAAGATAAATAATAATAAAAAAGGGTATTATTATTTTTTAGTACATAATAGTGAACCTGATGCAGTTCTGGAGTTAGAAAGAAATTTTAAGATTAATGAAAATATAATAAGGTTCTTAACTACTAAAACTTCTAAAGTTCCTACAGAGCCCACCCCTTTAATGAAAGTAAAGATAGATAAAGAAAACAGTGAAAGAGAAGTACCAGAAGTAGAAATCAATGATAAGGATGCAAAATAATGTTTAGAAGCAAGCCTAAAGATAAAAAGCCAGCAAAAAAAAAACAGTTTTTTTTAAAAAAAATTAAATCATGTCCTTTAAGTTCTAAAGGGGCACCAGAAATTAATTATAAAAATGTAAAGTTGCTTGAAAGGTATATCTCAGAAAAAGGAAAAATTGTACCGAGTAGAATTAGCTTCGTATCAAGTGATAAACAAAGGAAGTTATCAAAGGAAATTAAAAAGGCAAGGACATTGGCTCTTATCTCTCATGTTGGTAGAATTAGATAATGGAGGTAATACTGCTAGAAAAGATAAATAAGTTAGGTGATATAGGAGAAATTGTTAAAGTAAAACCAGGTTATGCAAGAAACTTTCTAATTCCTAACAAGATAGCCATACGTGCTACTAAAGAAAATAAGGAAATCTTCGAAAAGCAGAAAGACCAACTAAAAAAAGCTAATATAGAAAAAAAGCAAGATGCTGAAAAACTGCTGCCTCAAATTCCTGAAACTATCGATATTTTTAGAGAAGCAAGTGAGCAAGGAGCACTATTTGGGTCAGTAACATCTAGGGATATTGCTAATGAATTAAATTCTAAACCTAATCTAAATATTAAAGCTAAAGATATATTAATAAAACAAGTTATTAAAAGTATTGGAAGTTATACAGTAAATTTAGTTTTGCACCCCGAAGTTATAAAAAGCATTAATATCAAAGTACAAACTAGTGAAAAATAGTTTTCACGATTCTATATAAAAAAAGTTTTCTTTTAATGTACTAAAAGAAATAGTCCTAACAATATGAAATTAAAGAGTTATTCAAACTCTCTAAGTAACTATTTTATATGACTAAATTAAATTCATCCACATAGTTATAAAAAATAAATATTTTATTAAAAAAATTAAAGTTTATTTTCAACTAGATTTAATAAATACTATAAACATGTCAAATAGTGATACTCCTCAAAAAAGCCAAATAAAACTGGTAAAGGAACCTAGCCTTAATATTCTTCCCCATGATGAAGAAGCGGAAGAAATTTTGTTAGGAAGTTTACTCTCAGATAACTCCTCATTAGATCTTATAGAAAATGGTCTTTCTAGTTCTCATTTTTTTGTACCAATATATGGTAGATTATTTCAAAGTATATGTGAACTAGTATATAAAGATCAAATAGCAAACCCATTAACCTTAGAGCACTATTTTTCTGATGATGATACCTTTAAAGAAATCGGAGGAAAAGGGTTTTTAGATAATCTTTGTGAAGGAAATCTCGGAAGGCCAATAGTCAAAGATTATGCTAATCTATTAAAAGAACTTTTTAATAAGAGAGAACTTATAAAGCTATCAAAAAAGCTTGAGTCAGAATCTAGAAAATTTGACCATGAGAAAAAATCAATTGATATTATTGAGGAAACAGAAGCTACCTTATATGACCTAACAGAAAATAAAAACCTTTCTAATAATCAATTAATTTCTTTTAAAGAATCCTTGGATTATGCTATGGAAAGTGCAAAGGTTGCACATCTTAATAAAGGCGAAACATTAGGTGTATCATCAGGCTTTCTCGATTTAGATAATTTATTGGGTGGACTGCATAAATCCGACTTATTAATTCTAGCAGGGCGCCCATCAATGGGTAAAACTGCTTTAGCTACGAATATAGCCTTTAAAGTAGCACTAGAGAATAAAAAAACAAAGACGCATAATGTAGCTTTCTTCTCTCTTGAAATGTCTGCGGAACAATTGGCTAATAGAATTTTAGCAGAGCAATCTGCTTTATCCTCAGATAAAATTAGAAGAGGAAAACTTACAAAAGAGGACTTTTCTTCATTAAATAAAGTTAGTAAAAATTTATCTGGAAGCGGGTTATTTATTGATGATACTCCAGCCATCACTATACCTTTATTAAGGACTAGAGCTAGAAGGCTCAAAAGAAAACAAGAAAATGGGATTAGTCTAATTGTAGTTGATTATTTGCAACTAATGCGAGGAACTAGGAGGTTCGAAAATAGGGTGCTTGAAATTTCTGAAATAACACAGGGACTAAAATCAATAGCTAAAGAATTAGATGTACCTGTTTTAGCTTTATCACAGCTTTCAAGAGCAGTAGAACAAAGAGAAGATAAAAGGCCCCAGCTTTCAGACTTAAGAGAATCAGGAACAATAGAGCAAGACTCTGATGTAGTAATGTTTATTTACAGACAAGAGTACTACGAAGAGAGGGCAGAACCTAAGTCTTCAGGTACTGAAACATCTGTAGCATTCACAGAAAGATATATACAATGGCAAGAAAACCTGGAGCAATGTAAAAACCTGGCTGATATTATTGTAGCTAAACAGAGACACGGTCCTATAGGATCATTTCAGCTTCATTTTGATGCTAAACTAACTAAGTTTTCTAATCACACAGATGAAAAGCAACAACCCAATAAAATTTAAAGTAAGTAATTTACGAAAAAATATAAGCGCTGTACTTGTAGTGGATTTAAATAGTATTAGAAAGAATTATTTTTTTTTAAAAAATAGAACCTCTAACAGTGAACTAGGTATTTCCATTAAAGCTAATGCTTATGGTTTAGGCTACAAGAAAATATGTCAAACTTTATTAGAATGTGGGTGCAAAACATTTTTTGTTGCCACTGCAACTGAAGGGTTAGAGATATTGAAAGTAAATAAAAGTTTAAAGGTTTATGTACTTAATGGTTTTACAGAAGAAAATTCATTACTTAAATTGATAAAAAGTGGAATAAATATAGTAATTAATAATATATATCAACTAGAAAAATTAATAAATATTTCAAGTAAATTAAATATTAAAGCCTCTTGTGCGATTCATATAGATACTGGAATGAATAGACTAGGATTTGATTTGGCTGAAGCTGAAAAGATCATAAGTAAGGATCTTAAACTAATTAATATTTCATTAGTCATGAGTCACTTATCTTATTCAGAAGCTAAAGAGTCCAATATGAATAACTTACAATTAAAAAAGTTTATTCAAGTAAAAAATAAATTTAAAAATATTAAAAGTTTAAAATTTAGTCTCTCAAATTCTAATGGAATATTACTTAGTAAAAATTTTCATTTTAATTTGTGTAGACCAGGAGGTTTAATTTATGGTTTAAATTTAGGAAAAAAAAAAATCAAAGGCATAAGAAACGCATTAGTTCTGTTAACAAAAGTAATACAAATTAAATTAATTAAAAAAGGAGAGTATGTAGGTTATGGTCAAAAATTTAAAGCCAAAAAAAACTCAAGAATTGCAACACTAGGAATAGGTTATTCTGATGGTTTACCAAGGAACTATAAAGGAAATTTAAGTTATAAAAATTATAAATTTCCAATAATAGGAAATATATCTATGGATTTATGTACAATTGATATCTCCTCTTGTTGCGGATTACAAGTAAATGACTGGATAGAAGTTTTTGGTAATTATATTTCTATAGATAATTTTGCTAGTAACTGTAATACTATATCATATGAAATTTCAAGTAAAATTGGAGCTAGAGTTGAAAGAGTTTACATAGATAATACTACTGAGGAAAATTGAGCTTTATAAATAACTTAAATAATTCAGATTTTATAGTCATGCTGTTAATCTTATTAGCAATGCTGTATGGATATATGAGAGGTTTTATTAGAGAGTCTCTTTCTATTTTTTCTATTATTTTCTCTAGCTACGTTGCTATATATTTTTTTCCAGCAATAAGCTCCTTTATCAAAAAATATATTGCTATGGGATCTATAGCAGACATTATAGCCCTCTCAATATTATTTTTTTTTATTTATAGTAGTTTTGGAGTAATTATTAGATTTTTGGTAAAAAGTATTAGCAATACTCCATTAGAGATATTTGATAAAAACTTCGGTATCATATTTGGGTTTATAAAGGCAATGGTGATATTATCTTTTATAAATATTATGTTAGTTTTAACGCTATGGAATAATGGATACCCATCGTGGATAAAAGAATCAAAATCTATTAATATAATAAGCTATACGTCGAATATAATTTTAAATATTCTCCCACGTAATACTTTGAATAAGCTAAAGGAAATTTTTAAAATAAAAAATCTTGAAAAATTTGAAAGTAATTCCGAAGCGTTTAAAATTGAAAAATATGGTGAACCGGAACTAAAAAAAGATAAGTATGAAAAAAAAGAGGGCTATTCCAAAAATGATAATGAATCTTTGGATAAGCTTTTTAACATAGAGAATAATTAAATTATGAAACCAGATAGACTAAGAGAAAAATGTGGAGTCTTTGGAGTTTTTGGGCATAAAGATGCTGCAGCACTCACAGCTTTAGGATTACATGCCTTGCAACATAGAGGGCAAGAAGGAGCAGGAATAGTTTCTTATGATGGAAAAAACTTTAATAACCAGTTAAGTTTAGGGTTAGTAAGTGATCACTTTACTAAGAATACAATAATAGATAAACTTCCTGGCACAGCTGCCTTAGGTCACGTAAGATACTCTACAACAGGAAAAAATTTACTAAAAAACGTGCAGCCATTATTTGCAGATTTAATAGGCGGGGGGATAGCTCTTGCCCATAATGGTAATTTAACAAATGGAATAGAACTTAGAAATAAATTAGTTAAAGAAGGATCAATTTTTCAATCTACTTCTGATACTGAGACTTTTTTGCATTTAATTGCCTTGAGCAAAGAAAAAATAATTTTAAAAAAAATTATTGATGCACTTTTTCAAATTAAAGGTGCGTATAGCTTTGGGTTGCTAACAAAAAAAAAACTAATTGCAATTAGAGATCCTCATGGCATAAGACCCTTAGTTTTAGGATCTTTAGGAGATGCTAAAATTATCTCCTCTGAAACCTGTGCATTAGATATTATTGGAGCAAAATACGAAAGAGATGTACTAAATGGAGAAATCATAGTTATTGATCAAAAAGGAATAAACTCTTATACACCCTTTAATAATATAAGCTTAAGACCTTGTATTTTTGAGTATATCTATTTTGCTAGACCAGATAGCATGTTAGGAGGTAAAAATGTTTATGAATGTAGAAAAGAAATGGGAAAGTTTTTGGCTAAAGAAAATAATCTACAAGCTGATATTGTAATACCCGTTCCCGATTCGGGAGTGCCAGCAGCACTGGGTTATGCAGAAGAATCAAATATACCCTTTGACTTAGGCATAATAAGAAACCATTACGTAGGAAGAACCTTCATTGAACCTACACAAAAAATTAGACAACTTGGTATCAAACTTAAACATAATCCTAACAGAGATCTCATAAAGGGAAAAAAAGTAGTCTTAGTTGATGACTCTATTGTACGAGGAACAACAGCTATCAAAATTATTGAAATGATTAAAGAGGCACAAGCATCAGAAATTCATATGAAAATATCTAGTCCTCCAATAAAATATCCTGATTACTATGGGATAGATACTCCTAGAAAAGGTGAATTAATTGCTTCAAACTTATCTATTAAAGAAATACAGCATAAACTTGGTCTTAACTCTTTACAATTCCTATCAATAAAAGGTTTATATAATGCTATGGGACACAAAAATAGGAATGACACTTCTCCTCAATATACAGACCATTGCTTCACGGGAGATTATCCTACAGAACTTACTGATAGAGACTCTGGAAATTTACTATCACAGTTATCATTGCTAAGTGATAACTAGTAAAGAGTTTAATTTTTTTTTTCAAATGGATTTTTAGAAGTCTTTAAATTTATTCTTATTGGTATTCCTTCAAGTCTAAATTTTTTTCTGAGGTTATTTTTAAAAGACCTGACATGGGATAAATTGATTTTATTCTTAGTATTACAAAATAATGCAAAAGTAGGAGGACGGTTTTTTGTTTGAGTAACATAACGAAATTTAGTAGTTATAAATGACTTCTTTTTACTTTCCTTCCCTATGAACTCATTTTGTAGCCATTGATTCAAGTCTGATGTTTTAATTTTTTTATTCCATTTGGTAAAAATAATTTCAATTTCTTTAAATATTTTTATTTTACAACTTTGATTAATAGCAGATATGAACACAGCAGGTACATCCTTTATATCAAAAAAATAATCATTCACTCTTGATAGTATTTCCTTTTCAACTTTATTTTTATCTGTAACTAAATCCCATTTATTAAATACTAGAAGAACAGCCCTTCCTTCACTAATAATAAAGTTAGCAAGACTCAGTTCTATATTACTGAAAGGTTGAGTGGCATCAAATACTAGCAAAACAATATTAGCATAGCGAATTTCCTTTCTAGAAAAGTAATTTGATGATTTATCTATTTGATTTTTTGCAGCCTTATTTTTTTTTTTAAATCCTGCTGTATCAACTATATCTATATGATTATTTTTATATATTATTTTTTCTTTGATAGAATCTCTTGTTGTCCCTGCTTTATTACTTACTATTACTCTACTGCTTCCATATATACTATTAAATATAGTTGATTTACCAGTATTTGGTTTTCCAGAAATTGAAATACTTATTTTATTTTTATAATTTTTACTTAATTCTTTCTCAATGTTTTCATGAGAACTAAAATCTACCTTAAAAAAATTTTTTATCCTATTATAAATTACATCGTTAGCTGACCTATGTTTTGCAGTAATTCCTGTAGGAATACCTAACCCTAGCTCATATCCTAAATTGATTAAATTTTTTGAGTTTTTTAATTCTATCTTATTTGCTAGTAATATTACTTTATTTATGAACTTTCTTAAGTACTTTGCACAATTATAGTCTTCAACAGTTAACTCTTTACTCCCGTCAATTAAAAAAAAAATAAGGTCAGCCTCTTCTATTTTCTTTTGTGTGTATTTATAAGAATATAAACTAATTCCTTCATTTTCTAATCTTATACCTGCTGTATCAAATAACAAAAAATTAAAATTATTTATTTTACTTTTTATTTCTTGATAGTCCCTGGTTAGCCCAACTTCTTCTCCGACTATAGCTTCTTTCCTTCCTATTATGGTATTAAATAGTGTTGATTTTCCCACATTTGGTTTTCCAACTAGTATTATTTTAGGTGTAATATCAATCAATGTAAAAAATATCAGAATTCTTAAACATTAAAAGTACTCTCTTATTAACTATTATTGGAGGTATAATAGGAACGTTTGGTAAGAGATGATTTTTTTCTAAATCACCATTGTATGGATTTAATATTAATAAATTTCTATTCCCACCCAGAATTATTAATTTACTATTTATTAAAACAGGTGTTAGCCACAAAGAGTAATCTTGTACATTAGATAGTTTTTTATTAAGCGTTGTAATCCATCTAATGTTACCACTTTTTATATCTAGGCATACTATTTCTTTATTATTATGTATTACATAGATACTGTTACCATTTACTAAAGGAGTTTGGGTGGTATTCAAATACTGCTCCCATATCTGATTTCCATTTTTTTTATTTAAAGCTAATATTTTTCCGCTAGTGCTACCAATTATAATTAAATTCTTAAATATTATAGGGTTAGCATCAATATCAGTAAATGAATTAGAGGTCTCTGACTTTTCTATACTAACTGCAGTATGCTTCCATAATTCTGCTCCATTAGTAAGATTCAAGGCAAAAATATCTCCATTGGAATAAGGAGTTATAAGTAAATTACCTTCAATTGCTATTTTGGGTTGCCCAATTATAGAGGTAAGACTAGAAATACCCTGATGCTCCCAGATTACGTTTCCATTCCTTACGTCAAAAACCATGGTTCTATTATCTAAAGTTAGTATGACTACCTTATTATCTGTAACAGTAGGCGTTGCTCTTACAGGAGTTAAAGTATTTTTTTTCCAAATTGTCTTACCATCATTTAAATCCAGACAAATTATCTCACCATAAGGAGATCCAATAAATATGCTATTGTCACTTACTGCTATTCCTCCCCCTATATTGTGTCCCTTGTCTGCTTTAATAATAATACTTTTCTTCCATTTTAGTTTATTTTTTTTCAAATCATAAGCAATCACATTGCCGTCAGCATCTAAAAAAAATAATATATTTTGACTTACTAGTGGCTGGGATAAAATTTTTTTACTATCTCCTTCACCTACTCCTGAAATAATTCTATTAAATTTATTAAATTCACTTTCCGATAAGTAATTATATGATGTATGTAAAGGAGAGTTAAAACTCTGTTTCCATTCACTTACGACAATTTCCTCAGAAATTTTTATCTTTCCTAAATCAACTACTTTTTTTCTTGAGCTTTTTATATCCTTTAAAACAGATACTCTTTTTCCTTCAAGAGGGATTTTTTTTTTTCTTAAATCCTAGATACTGTCCTGTACCACAAGAAATTATAAAAGAACCAAATAATATATATACAATTAAATTAGTTAAAGTTTTCATTATTTAGTTTTATGTTGTTAATCATTTCTTGCGCTCTATCTCTAAGAGGTTGCGTTGAAAGTTGTTCATTTAAGACTTTATTGAAATCTTTAAGAGCCGCATCATAGTTTTTATTTATAAATAAAGAGTGTCCTCTTAACTCATGTCCTAATAGAGACCAATAATCTCCATAGGATAAGAGTAAATTAGTATATTTTTTAAACTCTTGCTGATCATCTATTCCTAAATATGCAACTGCAATAAAGTAATTTTTTATTTTTTCTAAAGGATCTAATTTTCTATTCTTTACTTCAATTTTTAATAAGTACTTAAGGGCACTTTTAAAATTCTGTTTATTTAGATATACTTTAGCAAGTAATAAATTGGAAAGTATATCATGCCCATCATGTTTGAGCTTTCCTAGTTTTTCTAATTCATTTATTGCCTTTTCTTGATCACTATTAATTATAGAGACAATTTCTACCAAATATCCAGACAATCTAATATTCTTAGCTTTTTGACTATGATTTATATAAAATAGAATTGCTGCTATAATAATCAAAAAAAGGGATGTAAAGATGATAAACTTTTTATATTTAAAAAAATAATTTTTAAATTTATCTAAAGTTACTTCGTTATCAATATTTGAAAATGGATCGCTCAAAGTTTCCTCTCATTTCTTTAATTAAATCTCAGTATCATAGTATAACAGAACTAAATATTGAGTAAGAAAAATAATATTAAAAATACTAAAAGCTCTTACAATAGCATTATTAGTTATACTATAAGTTATAATTAAGGTTTAAAAGAATATAAAGACAAATTTTATCCTCTCCCGACAAAAGGCATATTATTAGCCATAATAGTTGTAGATAAAATATTACTATCAAGTGGAAGCTTAAAGATATGAATTACTGTACTTGCTACATGAGAAACATCAATTAAAGGTTCTGAAACTTTTAGACCATTAGGTTGTAAAATTCCATTTTTAAAATCTTTAGTTAAATTGGTATCAGCATTACCAATGTCTATCTGGCTACAAACAATATTATCTTTTCTTCCATCCAAAGAAATTGATTTAGTTAAACCTGTAATAGCATGCTTAGACGTTGTGTAGGGTGCAGTCCCCGGCCTAGGAGAAAAAGAAGATAAAGAACCGTTATTTATTATTCTTCCTCCTTTAGGTTTTTGGGCTTTCATAATTTTATATGAATATTTAGCACATAGAAACATTCCATTTATATTAGTATCAATTACTTTTTTCCAATCCTTAAACTTTATTTTATCTATTGTGCTAGCCTCAATTCCTATTCCTGCATTATTAAATAATAAATCCAGTCTTCCGTTTTTCTTTTGTATAAGTAAAAATAATTTTCTTACATCAATCTCTTTCGATACATCACATTTAATGACATGACAACTACCTATATTATTTTCTTTTATTGATTGTTGCTTTGTAATAAGTAGCTTCTTTTTTTTTCTTCCAGCTAAATAAACATCGAGCCCTTCTTTTGCTAGGCCTAATGCAACCGCTTTTCCTATTCCTGAACCAGCTCCTGTTACTATTGCTACCTTATTATTATTTTTTTTCATTCTGATCACCGAAAGCAGCATCAAGTAGAGGCTTAATTACTTCATCTTTGAGATTAATACCCACTCCACACTTTATTTTTAGATCCTTATATTCTCTTCTATATACCTCTAATCCAAGGCTTTTTGCTTTCTCTATTATTCTCCTTTTTCCTTCCTCTGTAGTCAGTGGATCTATATACAAACGTTGTAATTTTAAGAAAGAAAAAGGGTTTCCAAATAGATAAGCATTGTTATTGTCTTTATCCTTTAGCTCATTTTTATAGTGCAATGGACAACCGTCTAAGCAAGCATAACATTCTATACAGGCCGTTAAATTATGGTAAGAGGCTTCTGCACTAATGTTTAAATCATTTTTGTAAGGAAGATTATTATAACCTACCATTTGTCTAGAGATACCATCCCTCTTTACTACAAAATCTTTGATTATAGGTAAAGTTGCTAGCGGACTAAGCGTATCTCCATCCTTAACTCGTGCTCTACAGGCTAACCTTGGTTTATTATTAATATCAATAGTACATACCCCACAATTTCTTGCTCTACAACCATATCTAAAAGCTAAATCATCTAAGTCTTTTTCTTGAGCTTGTAAAAGAACATCTAATGCCATTGGTCTTTCATCTTCAAAACGCTTAATATACTTATATTCTATATTTAAAGTTTCTTGATTTCTTTTTAATTTAAACTTTATATTTAGACTCAATTCTTTTTTTATCATTTGGTTTTTTTAAAGCTTATATTTAATTAAATTTTTCCCCTGGGGCGGCAGCAATACTTCCTGGTTCTATTTTTAAAACTTTTGTTCCTAAAATCTTCTTATATTTATTTTCTATTATTATATCACTCACACTTTGAGGTAAGTATCTTAATATTCTAGCTTTTATAAGCCTAATCTGTTCAGCAAGCTTATAAAATATTATTCTTTTAAGAGTAGTGCTCTCCCTGTTTAATATTGATACTTTATAATTATCATTATTATTTATTTTAATCAAAGTAGAATAAGGTTTAGAAAAAAGACTTGAGGTTTTTTTATCTAATCTTACATGCCCTCCAAGACTTTTATCTCTTTTTAATGACGCCAAAGCAACAGATTTTGCAGTATCTATCATATTCCTAAGTTCTACTAAGTCTATAAACTGCTGATTCCATACCTTATCTTCAGGAACAATAACTTCTTTTAATTTGTGGTCTAATTCTTCTAAGTAATCTACCATCTTATTTAATTTTTTTTCAGTTCTTGCTGGACCTATATTTTCCCAGCAATTTTTTTGTAATTCTAATTTAAGCTTATACGCTTTGAATTTACCTTTTCTTCCAAACATATCTTTGTAAGAACTGTAATGTTTTAAAAAAGTACTATTACTATTTTTTTTTATTTTATTTTTAGAATTATTAGCTGCTGCCTTGCCCGCTCTATAACCAAATACAGCAAGTTCTGTAAGTGACGTGGAGCCTAATCTATTAGCTCCAAACAACCCTCCCATAGCCTGCCCTGCTGCAAATAATCCTGTGATAATATTTGTCTTACTAAAGCTTTCATTACTTTTGTAAACTCTTGTATTTTCATCTACTCTTATTCCTCCCATGCTGTAATGTGCACTAGGTCTCACCTCCCATGGAACTTCTGCTTTACCGGCCTGTTTTCCCAGAGCCTGTCTTGCATTATCATAAGCAGAGGGTAGAGCACTTTTTAAATATTTCATAAAATATTTTCCTGATTTTGGTGCAGAAATATTTTTAGTCATGTCTAAATAAGCTCCACCATTTGGGCTACCTCTACCACTTTCAACGGCCCTCATTATAGCTTCAGAACATTCTGCTCTAGTTCTTAGATATACACTATCTAATATAACTTTGTTGTTTTTATCTCTTAATACGCCTAAAAAGCTTGCTGTAGAAGGTTCACCAGCCAATAATCCTTCATAAGAAGGAGGGGATGCTAAACAAAATGGTAGGAATTGAATTTGTTCCATATCTATTAAATCAGCACCAGCTCTAATTCCTATTGCATAGCTATCTCCTGTATTTCCTCTCATTGTGTCAGTTTTCGGGAAAAAAAGTGTTGATAATCCTCCAGAGGCTATTACTACAGAAGGAGATTTAATAAATAAAATTTTTCCTCGAGTAGCATCGTAGACAATACCCCCTAATACATTTAAGTTATCTTCATCATTAATTAAGTTATTTTCTTTTACAACTTCTAAGAACCAGCAATCTTCAAAATATTTAACATTTTGGTACTTTATAATAGTATCCCAGTTTGTATGACCAAAAGCTATTCCACTATTTTTATGCCCTACTGACCGAGATTTATTATGTCCTCCCATAGCAATAGCCAATGTTTTTGGCTTATTATTTTTTTTATTAATAGAGGGCCTTAAACCATGAAATCTTAGTCTATCATAAGCTTTTTTACTATCACTTGCAAAAGCTGCAGTTATTTTTTTATCTGGTAAATCCGCCCCCGCTAATTTTATATTTTCTGAAAGCGCTCCCTCAGTATCTGAGTTATCACCAGACTCTCTTACTGTCATTACACCCTCGCAAATCTTAGTATCAGAAGAACTCATGGGATCTTTTGATATAACAATTACGCTTAGTCCTTCTTCTGCTGCTGCTTGTGCTGCTTGGCTTCCAGTACCGCCTGATCCTATAATTAAAACATCACATTCTAGATTTTCTATATTATCTTTATTGTTCATTAAATTATTCTAATTAAATTAAAAAATTTCTTCAAACTATATTATTAGCAAAAGCATTAATTAACTTTATATATAGTACACTTGTATTTTTATACTCTAAATATTCTCTTTATTTAAAAAGATAATATTGTTTCTTTAATTACTTTGGCTATTCGTAATTTCTATTTTCATATAAGGATGATATTTATGAAAATATTTTTTTCGTAATAATTTTAAGAATCCTAGGTAATGAAAAATTTTTGCAGTCTGTCCAACAAAGTTTTGTCTTTTTTTAAATTCTGAGTCTTGGTCTAATCTATTTATAATATCCGTAAAAACCTCATCACAATAATTGAAATTTAGGTTTTCTTCTATACAATATTTTTCAATTTCTCTCATTTTAATAAAGTTTAATGATTTCCACAAACCTAGAGAATTATTTTCTCTTTCAAAACTTTCAATTCTTTTTTTAAATACCCTATGAGTAATATGTTTATTAACTATTATGGGAATTTTAAAGTGCGACTCATATGGAAAAGAGTAATTAGGACATAAAATTATATTCTTTCCATTTGGCTTAAGCCAAGATTCCGTTTTCTGTAAATATTGCCTCCAGTTTCTTAAATGCTCAAAAACATTAACGGAATATATTATATCATACTTTTTTTTTGGCTTAAAATCTTCAAACTTACTATGTATAATATTTATTTTTTTTGGTAGGATTTTTCTGCTTGATTTTAGTCTCTCAAACCCCCCTTTATAAGGCTCTATTCCTTCTAAAGATAAATTATCAAAATTTTTTTGAAAAATTGCCATCAAAATTCCTATTCCACAACCTATTTCTAGAATATCTAGTTTTTTATTATGATTAAAGTAATTTGATAGTTGTTCAAACCCGAAGTTTGCGTCACCTATCCAGCCATCTATATCGGCTATTTTTAACTTTCTTAAATCTTCTAATATTTTCATAATTACTATCTTATACTAAATAGTCTATTATTTATATAAACTACCAAGATATAAGCTTCTCATTTTTTTTAATCCAATTTTTATGTTTTTTAAATTCAGGACTAAAGAATTCAACCATTTCCCAAAATTCTTTAGAATGATTGAAATGTACTAAATGACTTAGCTCATGTATTATTATATATTCTATTACTTCTCTAGGCATCATTACAATTTTCCAATTAAATTGGAGTTTACCGTTCAATGAGCATGATCCTAGTCTTCTTTTAAAAGATCTTATTTTAAAGTCTTGATATTGAACTTTCATTTTATAAGAAAAAACCTTTAATTTCTTATTTAAATAATTTTTGAGTAAGCAAATAAACCAATTTTCAAGTATCTTTTTAATATATTTTTCTTCAGTGAAGTAAACCGTAATAATATTATTATTTTCTACAACTTTTTTTTGCTGAGAGTGCTTAATAACTAATATTTTCTTAATACCAAATTTATAAAGATTTTCACCAGTTATAAATTCTTTTTTTTTTATTTTTGGCAAGGACTCTTGTTCATTAATTTTTTTTAATATCCAATTTTTTTTTTTTCTGATTAGTTTATTTATATAACTATCAGTTACTAACCTTGGAGACGAGATTATTACATCTCCTTCCTTTATTGAAATAGCAATTGATTTTTCTCTATTTGTTCTATTGATTATTACTTTTTCTAAAAAGTTGTTTTTTTTATCTTTTCTAAACATTAAAATATTTCAGGATAGCATTAATAATTATAACTGAGATTATAACCGATATAATACTTACAATAATGGAAATAATAAACCCAAACCTAGAAATTAAAAAAGGGAAAATTAAAAATAGTGGCAACGTAGGAACAATAAAATAAAAAGTATTTTTAATATAATTAGCAATTTGTATGTCAGGAGTCTTATCATAATATAACCAACAAGCTACAAGTAAAGTTGTTAAAGGCATAGCTGTTAAAATTGCACCCAGTTTGCTATTAAGTTTAGTAATTTCTGTTATAGAAACTATTAGCACTCCCGTAAAAAGTAATTTAATAATATAAAAGCTCATTTCTTTAAAACACTCTTTTAAATATTAAAAAGCCTATTAGATTTTCTTTTAAAGTTTTCTTAAGATTTTTCATAGTATGGTTGTTCATTTCTACAATGTAGTTTGTTAAATTTTTAACGCTTATTTTAAAATAATGTAAATTTCTTTAACTTACTATTAAAATAACAGATTTAAGATCAATTAAGTTATATACTATCTTTCAAAAGACTGTATTTCTAATATTATTCTTGATACTAGTTCTCCTAATATAGGGACAAATTCGACTTGCGATAAGGTATAAGTTAACAAAGATACTAAAATTGTGGCACCTAAAACGAACCCTAAACCCGATGCAAGTCCTCTTAACAGGCTAATAAAAATTAACTTCCAGAAAGAACTATATATTTTAAAAAAATATTGTTTAGTTAGATTTTTAATAGCCTCTTCTAATTTTTCAATGGAGTCTTTTTTTTTTTTTCATGACAACCTTTTTTTATATAATGTATATGAATTTATTTTTATATATTCCTACTATACAAGCAGCGCTTTTAAACACTTTATAAAACTTATTTTATTTTCTTGAAAGTAATTTTAATAGAAAATTTAATTTATCTCTATACTTTTAGTATTTAAACTTACTAAATATTTTAAAAATGTGTAATTCAAATTCAAAAAAAATAAAGTACTTACAATGGTCTTTTTAAGTTTTTCTAATAATATTAAATTCTGATATCTTGCTTTCCTACAGTTTCCAAAAAATATTTCTCTATACTTATTTAGATTTAAATTAATAAACTATGCTTTATCATTTAATCTCATTGTATCTTATTAAATGAAACCTCTGAGATCAAATAATAGAGCTTTAGAAAAAGAGGAGTTATTTACACTATTAATTATTATTTTTTTAAAATATTACATTCATCCTTGGTAAGCTTGAAAATTAATTTAAACATTGCACCTACTTCTAATAATTGTGAAGCGTATCGATATTCTTTAACTTCAAGTATTAGATACTTTAATTTGACAAGTAAATATTTACTTTCCTACTCGTGCATTGTTAAAAGATTTTCTTTTAAAGTGCTATCCAAAAAGAAATTTTTAAATTCTATAGCCTCACAGTACGCATCTATAGTTATATCTTTATTAAATAAGGAATTAATAAAAATATTATAAATTAAATATAACTTTAAGTGTATGTTATTTTATATTTTTTTATTCTCAATATCCTAAACTTTCTCTAATCTTTTATAAAATTCCTTTTTTTAATATTAACTTATAAGTAGCTTAGGGACTCAGTCTAATTTATTCACCTTTAAGCTCATTAAAAATCTTATCATCTATTTTACATTTCTCCTGCACAAAACTAGAATTTTTATATTTAGTTACTGCATAAATACATTTTGTACCTTTTAATTTTTTATATTTACCAGTTGCATCGATAACTGTTGATTCTCCAATACCTGCCTTAAAAGAAGAACTACTTCTTTCTAATACAGTCCAGATTGTATTTCCATCATTTAGAGAAATCTCACATATAACTTTTAAAAAAATTAATTCACTCTTTTTTGTCTCAATTAAACTATTGCATTTTAATTTTCCATAATTACCTAAATTATTTTTAATATGTCCTGCTAAACTTGATGCTTCAAAAACTCTGCCATCCTCTAATTTATATAATCCATCAGTAGCAGAACTAAAGTTAAATTCATTAATTAATTGGCCTGAAAATACTTTACCAATAATAAGAAACAAACTTAGAAATATTAATAAAATATATTTCATTTATTTTTTACTCCCACTCTATTAAACATACCCTATCAAACCATTTGTGATAGTGGATTTCATTTTTACTTGGAAGTAACTTGGAAGTCCGGTCCAAATTTTTAAGTAATTTTTTGTACTGAATTAATAAAGTTTTATAATCTTTCATTTGTCAAATTATTGATTTTAATTTATTTTACATTTTTGATTTACAATTGCCTTAGATCCAAAAACCTTGGAGGCATATATACATTTTTTATCAACAAAATTTTTATATTTTCCTTCTCCATATAAATAAGTAGTTGTTCCA